>Ga0209489_105768_pt1 | contig 20928 bp, 9 predicted proteins | sample SiratrowhiteBW_FD_187527 | JGI IMG/M metagenome (GOLD analysis project Ga0209489, IMG submission 187527) | Root nodule microbial communities of legume samples collected from California, USA - Siratro white BW (SPAdes) (version 2) | ecosystem: Host-associated > Plants > Roots > Nodule | place: USA...
ATATATATATATATATATATATATATATATATATATATATATATATATATATGTATGTATGTATATGTATGTATATTCCTTAAGCTAAGATTACGTGACTGTGTTTCTTTAAATTCGGTATCATGCATGTCTAAGTAAAGTAAGAAATTTAGATGGTGTATAGACGAATTTCTTCAAACATCTAGGAGACAAAAAAAATAAAAAATTAATTAGCTTATGTATAAGTTAAAGTTAATTTATGAACTGATTTGTCTTCATACACCCTTCATTGAAATTTTAGAAAAGATATATAAATATGTGAATAACTACAAATTCAAGGTAAGTAAGTGATGTATGTACCTGTGGTAGAGAGGAGAAAAGATATAATAAAAGGAACAGTTTCTCCACAATCAGTGAAGATACCTAATCCAAAGAAAGAAACATAGAAAAGCAACGAAATGAGGATCTTGATGCCTCAAAGAAAGAAATTATGGCGTCTATATATAGTATTGTAGATTTGGCTGTTGGAAACTGGCACTAATAAAAGGGCCCTGAATCGTAATATATATAGTAAAATAATTTTTCCCAATAAAATATGAAATCATTGAACACGTAAAATAATTTTTCCCAATAAAGTACGAAATCATTGAACACGTGAATCAAGATTAGTTTCAAAAGTTTAATGATACTTGCAGTGTTTGAATTTATAATAAATCTTATTTTAGTCATTTTCTTAAATTTATTACAAATTTAGAAATTTGCATTATATAAGTAAAAATGATTTTAGTTCCTGAAAAATAAGTGCGTGTTAATTTTTCTTGTTATAATTTTTCTACTTTATATTTTTTAAATTATAAAATGTTATTTTAAAATATTATTTGACATTAATTAACCATTTATGAATTTAACAAAAGATTAAATATTACGTGTTATTTTCTTCTACCAATGATGTTGTTGACAAGAAACTTCTCATTATGGATTATATAAGTCAATAAGTAATTATGGAGGCAAAAATAATATTTTTCAAACTTTATTTTGTTATAATTAGAAAATTAATAATATCAAAATAGTTATTTTGCTTTTAATTAAAAATAATAATTTATCTTCACTTTATTTCATCTTAGTGTAATATGTAATATATATATATATATATATATATATATATATATATATATATATATATATATATATAAAATAAGTTTCTTGCATCACATTCCGATTTCTACAACTTTAACTCTTAAGCACATATTAAAGTTGTTTCGTTGATACGTTAAAAAAAAATAAAAAATTTCCTAGTCTACATACAAGATGACATGCTTTTGTCATCTTATATTTGAAGCAGCACCTGTCTGGTTAAATTTGTTTCACATTGGTAGGTGTATTTTCTCCTAGGTGCTTGCATGACAATTTTGATTTGTATTTCAATCTGACAAATTCACACCAAAATTTAAATTTGAGCAAGAAATATTAAAATAATTATCTATTTTTTAAAATTCTTGTATTTAAACGACAAATTTTCGTTCAAATAATGTACTTATGATTTGAATATTGTTGACTCAAATTTATATTTATTATATTTTTTTTACTTTTTATGTTATTTAATGATAGTTATTTTTGTTTTTGAAAAAAAAACATATTTTACATTAACACAGTTTGACAATATATATATATATATATATATATATATATATATATATATATATATATATATATATATATTATTATATAAAAACAATCATGAGTAAATTTACTCAAAGGTGTACATAATCAAAACAATTTTACAGTAGGTTTTCATGATAAGCACTAATTCACAATAAGAATCAAATATACTGAGAACAAGACAATTTCGGTCCCACGAATTAATAATAAGAGAATCAAATACATTGACAACAAGACAATTTTCCTTGAATTCCCATTACAAAAATTATTCCAAAACTCAAAAGAATTAGTGAAGTTTTTGACTTTTTCCTAAAAAGGTTTATTCAAAAATAAAAACAATACTACAAACCTAAACTAATTAAAAATTATTCTTTTTCTCTTAAATTTGATTGGCTCAAAATAGATTGGTTTTAAATTATACATAGAGTTGTCTAAATAGGTTTATACCAAAGGAGTCAGAAAAGGGATAAATGTTTTAAATTGGTGTATTTTTTATTTGAAATTTCTAAAATAGTGTATTTTTTTCTTTATTTTTGGATATGGGTAAATCGTGCCTGTAAAATCCCATATCAATGTAAAAAAATAAATGAAATCATGAAAAGATAACACAATTTTAGTTTATTAGAGGAAATGGTGTAATCAATATTTGATTTTAGGGTGGTTAATATTCTCCACCCAGTCCTCTTCTTCTATCTTTGGCACCTTTGTTGTATTACTACTATGTAATTAAAATAAATGTAAAGTTACAAAGTTGTTTTATTTATTGATAGGTATATGTAATGGTTGAAATGAAAATGATGTTAGTGAGATTTATATATTGAATTAAATTAATAGTAAGTTTCATATTGAAAAGAAAAATAAAATAAAATTAAAATTTAATAATAAAATATGTTTAGCAAAATTAAGTATAAGTTGGATATTTGAATTTAGTTACTAATATATAAATAATTTAAAATAAAATTGAAATTTAGCAATAAATTTAGAAAGAAAAATTTGAAAATATTATATAATTTTTTAAATAAATCTATTGTTAGTTTTTAAATTATATCTAGGTAATTTTTCTTCACTATATATAATCACTCTTCTATTCAAATTGACTTCACCAATTATTCAATTACTTAATCAGAATTAATTTCAACCATATTACATATGTATCAATAAATAAAATGACTTTGTAACTGTTCATTTATTTTAGTTGCATAGTATATTTTAGTTACATAATAGCAACACATCACGTGCAAAAAAAAAAAAAGGAATAGGTGGAGAATATTAACAATCCTAAAATGTTACAGTATTCTCACAATTTTAATCAACTCATTAATTGAAATCTTAGTTACAAAATTTCATCTAGTAAACTAAAATTATGTTATCTTTTATTTCATTTAATGTTAAATTAGATCGTGTAATAAAGACACTGTTTATTCTCTCCTATGCACCATTTACCCATATTCAGAAATAAATAAAAAAATATATTATTTTAAAGATTTCAGATAAAAATTACACCATTTTACAAAATTTGCCCAGAAAAGGAGTTAGAGTAGATAAAAAAAGTTGTGACCTAAATTTATATTTATATATCAAATAATTATATATAAAATTTAAATTTATTATTAAGTTTTATGAATATAAATTAAGTTTTTATTATTAAAATTTATTTATTATTTTAATTTTTTAAAATAAACCAAATGATTAATTGGTTCGTTGGCTTGACACAGAGTCCGATCAAACTTAAAAACTACATTCTATGTAAAATCGGTCTCGTACAAAATTTTTAAATGATTTATTTGACCAAATTGGACCAACTTGATCAACACATTTAAGAACTTTAATTGCAAATTATTTATATAATTTTTAAAAAAATAAAATACTCCTTTTTCATTTTATTGAAACATAAAACGATGGTTATATCTGAAATGCATAAGATGTGTGGTCTAAAACTAGGTGACGTGAACTGCATCTATTGGCAAGGATATGTGGCACACCTTATCCCTAATAAACTGAAAAAAAATCCTAATATATTCCAATCTTAAAACAGTATGCTTAACTCTAATATTAACATATCTTCAAAAATATCACTCTTGGTATTATATTGGTGTATTTTTACTCTATGATTGAGAATTCATTGAAAAAAAAATGATAAAACGTACTCATATGATACATTTATTTTTTAAACACTCATATGATATTTTATGTTTATTTCATGTAATTCTTAAAATAGAAAGCTATATATAATAGTAAATATAATAATAAGTTTAAAATAAAATAATCGATTATAAAAACATTATACTCTATATTGTTAGAGAATAAATATTAAACAATTTCAATTTGCTAATAAATAATAAAATAAACAAAGTGTTTGTAAATATGTAAGCTATTTAAGGTATTAATTATATAAAATTACATTACATGACAGATTACATTTTTTTTATTTTTCTCTTTTGTATTTTCATCTCCAAGAATTTACTGTGAGCATATAAGTGCTCACGAACATTACTTGCGTGAATTTTTCCTAAAATGAACGAGTCAAGCTTTGAATTATATGTTTCCTCTACAATAGTTGAAAATAACAGAAAAATATCATGATATATATTAGATATATAAAATATTTACCACTATAAAATCGCTACTATAGCAAATCTTATCGTTAGATCTTCACTTATTCACTATTTCTTAAAGAGAATTTGTCGGTAATCAAATCTCCGCCTTTGTCATGAGAGATATCATTTTTTAAGACGTACGAATTGAATATAAGCAACTTGATTCAATTATAAGATTTATGTCTAACCTGATATCGACCCGTGGGGCCAATAACTAACTAAATAAATAAATATATATATATATATATATATATTTTGTTAAATAATTATTTTAATTTTAATTTATTATTTTGAATGATATCAATCTATCTTATTATTTTAAAAAATTAGTAAATATAATTTAATATGTCAAATTTATGATTTATTCGTGTGAGTTCTTAAATTTTGTAAAATTAGTTAAAATTCACATTTTAAGATGATATCATAATCTATTATAACAAGATGAGTCTATTATTTCATATCACTTTTAAATATCAAATCATATGTATGAGTTGAATAATTTTAATATAAAAAAATATATTAAAAATCTAGTATCGGTTAAAAATAAAAATAATTCATAATATTTAAAAAGTTCAAACTTCACCTGAATAAAAACAAAATTAATTTATATTATATAAAAAAACATTTTACAAATTAGTTTTTTAAAATTAAACAATGACTACTTTTTTTAAGAATGTAACTAAATTGAAAATAATCAAAATAATGGATGAAATTGAAAAACAGTCACAATAGTCAGATTAAAAAAAGAGTTTATTTAACCTAATCTCTTCTTACATCTTTTTCCCATTAAAAACGTGTTTTTCTTTTCCTTTGACCCTTTTGTTGTTTGGAGACAAAATTAATCAGTTTTATTAAATGTAAAATTATTTTAATATTTTGTTGCATTGTGTGGGTTGGAAATCCTATATTAATTAGTATATGATAAAATTGTAATATATAAAATGGACGCAAACCAAGACACTTCTACAAAGTCAAGTTTGGTTGATTTTCTAACAATATAAAATGCGTTGTTTCTCCAACATTAGTTTTTAGATTTTATCAAAATTAAAATTCTGTCCCTTTTGTACAAAAAAATGAATTTATGATTTTGTGATTTTTTTTAAGTGACTATTGATTTTAAAACAATAGATGCTTATTCTTGGTGATATGCCTTTACTGTTAAAGTGAATTTTTACTAGGGTATTTCTTTACTAAGTTTATGTAAATTTATTTCCATAACATGTATAGTTTTATGGATTTTATTATCTCTTACGCATGTGAGAATCCATGACTTGAGTTTATTCCTACTTTTAATAACACCAGAAAACCATACTTGTTACCTGCATCCCAACCCAGTCAAAGATACAAAGCACATCTTAATTGGGTAGATATGGTTGTTTATGTGATAAACAATGAATAAATTTTTATTATCAAATGACACCCCTTTTTATTTTATTAAATTTTAAAAATTATTTCGAAGCATGAAATATGTGGAGTCTATTTATTTAAGGTTGACATTGAGAGAGATATGAAGCTTTCAAATACAAAAGAAGAAGAAGAAAACTTTCAGTGATGCAGTTAATGATACAAATAAACTTCAACTAGAGCCTAATCATTTTAATAATATGGCATTCCACTTCCTTTGAAAATTTTTAATCAATGGAGAAATAATGGTATCTTCGTTATGTAGCTCTTTTGTGATAGATATTGTGCACATAAATTGCTGTATCCAAAGTCAAAAAGTTAAAGAAATCAAATAAGGGGACCAAGGTTTCATGAATCAATGAAATAACTACTACACTTTGAAAAATGCCACAATATCACATCATACTAAAGGGAGCTTATGGGATCTCAAAAAATTTCTTAGAGTAAGAAAAAATAACTAAGAAGAAGAGGAAGAGGAAGAGTTTAACAAATAATTATGATGAAGGCAAGGATGAAAAAGAAATATGATAGAATTTTTATTTTGTAAGTCTCATGAATAGTTGGCATTTGATAAAAATTGAAGAAAAGAATTCGGATCTCTATATAAAATGTGATTTATGTTATTATTGATTATTCATGCAATAATTTTGCTTTTTACTTGAGTTAATGAATATTGTAAAAAAAAATCACAGATTCTAGTGCTATTGTTTTTGTTATATAAAATTAAAATTGTTCAAGTTGAAACAAATGTAATTTTAAAAACATATACCACTTTATTTGTAGAAGAAACGAAAACAAAAAACCGTTTTTAAAATAAGATAAATAATTAATAATTAGATAATGATGATAAGAAGAGTTTTAGAGGAAAAAAAAATCCCGTAAAAAATCTCCATTATCAAGTGACATATCTCAAATTAATGTCACGTATCACAATTATTTAAACTTTATTCAAATCAATTTTAACAACACATCACCTATTTTGAGTTCTTTGAAAATAAGTAAAACTAAACTGAAAGAAAAATATAAATAAAAGAAGAAAAAAAACTATTAAACCCTGGAGGGATACTCTTGTAATTTACTTATTTTGCATTCTAATCATTATGAAACCCTTGCAATGAGTGGAAGTACTTGGCGGGAGACTTGTGACCATTTCAATTTAATTTAAATTTAGGGTTTGAGTTTGTAATATAATCTCCTGTCGTATGAATGGTTTGAAACTTTGACCTCTTGAGGCGTGGTCGCTTTTGCAGTCCGAAGAAGAAGAAGAAGAAGAAGAAGTAGTAGAAGAAGTAGAAGAAGAAGAAGAAGAAGTAGAAGAAGAAGAAAAAGTAGTAGTAGAAGAAGAAGATGGCGGCGTCGAATTACGAATACCCAAGGCTCCAGCGGCCGGATATAGTGGGAATCTTATCGCTGTGCCAAATCGCCAATGTGACGGAGCAGGAACTGGGAAACCCTAACCCTGAACTGATCTCCGACCTCTACACCCGCGTCCTCTTCCATCTCGGCGTTTTCCTCGAGTATCTCTCTATTCTCTCTTCGTGTCTTCTTCATTGCTGCATTCCTCACTAAATTAAACCTTCTTCCTCTCTTACTTTTCCGCAGGGAAGACAACGAGCTGGACTTCGACGCCCTAGAGCATCTCGAAAATCCTGATTTCCACGTCGAATCCGTTCGCGCCGTCAAACTGTTCAACAAGATCAAGGAGGTTCTCACCGACATCGAGTGCCCTCGCAAATTCACCTTGGCCGATCTCCTCATGCCGGATCCTTACCGGACCGACCTCTTTCTCGGCGCTATTCTCAATTACCTCCTCGACAGGTCAGTCTCTTAGCTTCCTCGCTCGATTAAGATAAAACCTAATTTTCGTTGTCGTTTTGTCCATTCCAGGGACAGGAGAATGAAATCGGTGTCGGAGATCATGAACGAATTTAACGCTCTGGAGGTGCAGCAAGCGGAGTTGGAGAACGAGATGCTGCAGGTCTGTGCTGGATATCATCTCATCTCGATTTCAAACTCGTTTGAACTGAGTGGTTTTGTGGCAGTTGAAAGCGGAGATTGCGGAATGCAATGAGGCGAGGGAGAGGGAGATGCCTCTTGTTCAGGAGGTGGAGGCTAAAGTTAACGAGCTGAAGCAATCGATTGCGGCGCTGAACAGCAATCAGAGTTCGTTGAGGAGTACTTGGAGGAAGTTGAAGGATAGAACTGGGGAAATGGATCAGAAGGTCAGTGATTGTTTACCATCTAATGCTCTGGGGCCAATTGTTGGAAGCTTAGTTGTTGAATCTTATATGCCTTTATGTTGGTGATTTTGGATGGTGTGTGAAAGAAACAACGGTAGAGGAGTAAAAGGGTTGAAACAATTGCATAAACTTGCAGAGCTGAATCTTTGGATTGTGTAACTTGTAAGTGTATTGTGAGCTGCAGTTTGTGGAAAACATTGGTTTTGAGGCGTTCTTTCTCTGCTTTTAACAATCAGCAACTAATGCTTTAAACGGACTAGTTATGTTACTTGGATAGAAGTGTCTCTTTATTTGTGTAGTGTGTACACATTGGAAATGGCTTTGGTTTTTTGATTAGTTGAGGCTATGTAGGTCTTTACACTGTGATCTGACTGTTTAAGCCTTGTTTTCAGTGTGGTGTTGAGGTTCCTTCTTTGGTCTACGTACTTCAACCCCCATTTTTCCTGAAAGTCTGACTACTTGGTGCATAGATTATATTGATACTTACTCATCCTATTTTGCTTTTTCGTAGCTCAGATTTCAAATGCTGAATTTACATTGGTACAAAATGTTCAAGAAAATGCAAATCTGCGTTCAAAAATCGCCCAATCACCTGATAAAGTACAGGTATTCTTTTATTTGGTTCACTTCACTAATTAGTAGCACTTGACATCGAAATGCATTCATTTTTTTTTTAAAATTTTGTTCTTATATTCTAAATGTAATCAAAGTTAATTGGTTTTAATTGTGTTTTTGGCTACAAAATCGTGGCATACTTGGCATTTTTCCGACCAATTTGATTATATGAATATTATATTGGCTATTATTTGACTGCCTTACCTTCGGGTTGGTTCCTCATTCCACAGTTGATCATATTGTAGTTTTGGAGAACATTGTCAGTTTTAAACTGTTGTCCTTTTCCAGCAATTCGTAGTGGATTTTAATAATGTGGGAAAAGATTCTATTGTATGGCTTAGATGTTTTTGCTCTTTAATAGAGTTCTGGGATTTTTACTCTGCTAGTACTCATGTAAATTTACTCCTCTGACTTACTATGAAGAGAGCTTTAGAGGAAAATAAACTAGCTCGAGAGGAGGCAAGGAATGCTGAAAGATTAGCAATGCAAGCTTTTCACGAAAAGACTGCCCGTGTTGAAGTTTTTTCGAAGGTATGTTATTGCAGAATGGACCTTTTCTTATTCCCTCATCATCCACACTTTAGGTCCGAGTAAAGTAATATTTTAATATTGCACTTCTATGCAAACTTTACATGTGAACAGTGCACTTGTCGAACTTGTGAAGTTTATTTCACGGAATTTTTGTTGCAGACTAGACTAGGTCTAGTCTTAGCGCCCCTTCATCCGCATTTGACAGTCATGATAGTGAATTTCTATTTTAATTTACTTATGGAGTTATGTGTTTTGAACAATGTTGAGGAAAGTTTGAAATTTGAATTGAAAGGACACTAGAAGGCGGGGAGGAGAGGAAATTTGTTTATAAATGTCAACTTTTCCTTATCATTCCTCTCAATTTCCTTCTAACTAAACTATAAAAAATATTTTGTTATCTGTATTATTTCAGAACGAAAAGAGCTGTAACACGTGGATCAATTCATGATGATTTGATCCTTGAGTGTTGATCACTTTATCGTTTATCATTATTGTTGGTCTACAAGAAAATGTCAAAACACTACTGTAACACATTGATCAATTCATGATGATTTGATCCTTGATTGTTGATCATTTCATCGTTTATCTTTTTTTTTTAGGCGTACAAGAAAATGTCAAAATACTACAAGCTGATGCAGGATATACAAGAACAGGTAATCATACTATGGTCAGTTGACTTCTGCTCTGACATTTATCATATTGATTGAAAATCTACTGGGGCAAGAAGCGTTTTTCTAATGGGGCTTAAATTGGAGTGGTTAGAGATATGAAATCTATTATGAACTTCACATTCCTTCCAGGATATTTATTACCTTGCAAAACCTTGTTTGATGTCAGCTGTCTCTTCCATAGGTAAATTCTGCTAAATCTATTGAGAAGGATCTTAAATCATTGAAAGCTAAACTTAGCGATGAAGAAATATTAGAGAAGTCACTTGAGGCCAGACTGGTTGAAAGACAAAGTAAAGGTACCTTCTAGTGCAAACAATGCTGTGTCTCTATTTATGGCTTGATGGCTTAACCGTTTTAGCATGAGTGATGATAACATTTACGAAACACAATCTACCAAAACTGCTTCTCACTCTCACAATAATCTGGCATGATTTTTGTTCAATAGTTTTGTTTTCCTTTTTTTTTTTTTTTTTCTTTTAAATAGCATTTGCTGGCTGAAAAGCAGCACAACTGTACGTCACATTACTTGTAGTGATTTTTGTCGAAAACAAACTTTCATGATACATAAACAGCTCTTTAAGGTTGCGTATTTGTTGCGGTTTACCTTCAACTTTTTCGTCTTGTTTTCCCTTCCCCAGTTGAGCAGATGGAAGAATTAATGAAGCAGACGAAGAAAGAGTGCAATACTATGGGGGAAGAAGCATCTAAAGATTTAAGCAGTACAAAATCAGAGGTGGAATCTAAGTGCTCGACTACAGAAACAAGGCAGAGAAATGTGGAGGCTGTGCTATCTGAGGTTGCATTTTTTAAGTGTCATGATAAATGGATTATAATTGATGAAAGAATAAATATTTATTTCTTATCTGCTATTGACAGGCGGATGCCATAAATAGTAAAATTGCATCAGTAAAAGAATCTGCAGCAGATGAAGTTGAACGGATAGGTCGCAAATGTGAAGAATTACTTGAAGCGGTAATATATATTCTGGATATCTGTGATCTGATCACCATGCTTGGCTTAAAAATCTTCAAATTCAATCCATACTTCCTGCATTGAACAAAACTTTTAAAAGTTTCTTAAGCTGACCAATACGGTTACATCTTTCACGTGAACTGTACTTTTATTTTACCGTTCAATTTTGTGATGTGACTAGCTTGAATGTATGTTCCTGGCACTGCCGTGTTTATTCTAAATCTTGCATGATGATCCTTGTTTTCCTTATTGTTATAGTGAATGAGAAATAATTGAAATATCGTGTTTGGATTTTTGCAGTTTCACAAGTATGCAAACCCGATTGCAGATGTCATTGAATCTGGGCAAGAAAGACTCAAGGCCACTCAAGGAGGTGAATCTGACATTTAAGTTTCGGTTTAGCGATGTACAGACTTCCTTACTCTGCCTAGTTGAGTACATGTTAGCATAAAAAATCCTTAAAAATTTATTTAATGGTTATGCCTTAGTCACATCACCATCTTGGTGCAGAATAGTGGTTTGTTTCTAGAGATGGTTTGCCGTGGCCTCTAGGTGGTTATGTCTCTATTATTGTATTTGATGTTTATATATATTTTTTATTTCCCTTCAATGTATTTAATATATTTATTAACCATCTAATTTATGTGTACTATAAGATTATTTATAATTATTTGAAAGTTTCTTGAAAAATATGACAAATCACTTTACAAATAAATATTGCAACATAAAACGAAAAATATAGTAAAAGAAATCAACTATAAGATAAATAACTTTTCCTTGAAAAGTTAACGGAACAATTAATTACAGCCCGAGTGCATCAATCGACAATGATGCTACAAATCATAATTCAGAATGCGATTATAATGAGAATATAACTTTGATAAATTCTTCATTCAAAAATTAGAGTTTACATATCAGCAAAGAAGATTAACAATATCAATTAAGTTATAGTTTTTCCAAGGACTACATGACAAAACTGTGAGTGTATGGGAGGGAGTGAACAGAGAAAAAGAATGAAAGAAAAAAAAAAAAGAGGAAACCACTAGATTGATTTCATCAATGAAAAGAGAGTAAAAGTAAAAAGTAAATAAGCAAAAAGCTTGTAATTGACTTTATTGATATGATAAGTTAAAGTTTTTTAAATAATAAATTTGTAAAATGATTATATTGTTTTTGCGTTAAAAGAACATTAAATTTGATATTAATTATTTTATACATAGGTAATTGTTGTAAAATAATTTTGAATTATGTGATATCATCTAAGGTAAAAATTATATTTTTAAAAAATATAATTAAAACGGTTGTAGGTAATATCATTTATTTTGTAGAGATATAATTAAATTGTGAATTTTAGATTATTACGTTTTCAATTAAAAAGAGTTTGTGTTTTGACTTAATGACTATAATTTTAATCTAATAGTAAAGACTTGGGTTAACAATTGATATCAGTTAAACACTCCATTCAACAAAAATTAAAATAAAATATAAATTATATAAATAACATTTAAATTACAATAATTGAAATAAAATAAAAAAATATAACATGTTGTTTTATTCAAAGAGTCCTTATTAAATCTTTGTTTTAAGTTATCAATTTTTTTATATACCTTTTCACAATTTATGTAAATATTCAAAGGCTGTTCATGATTTTTATTGACCCACCTAATAAGAATATGGTATAAAAAAGACATTATATTGATTTTGCAATTTATCATGTATTTCATGATATAATGAGACTAATATAATGAGACTAATTAACTAAAATGTTATTTTTTATGGTTCATAATATAAAAATATCTTTATAAGATAACTATGTAAGAGGATTCCAAATATATGAGCATAATTTATCATTAATTTTCAAACTATCTATATATATTATATTTTTTTTCTTGATACATCGTATTAGTCACAATAAACCAATTTATAGAATTGATTTTCATCTTTATTTTATTAACCTCACTATACATATAACCAAGTTTGACTAAAATATCTTAATAAGATCTTTTTAATAAGAAGCTTAATGAAAGACAAAGTGTTTTATATGATTTATCTTTTCCAATATATAAAATATTAAAATTTAGTTAAGTATTATATCATTTCTCATAATTATATTAGAAAACGAAACATCACAAATCTAATAAACAAAGTAAATTACATTGAAAATAAAAAGATAAAGGAAATATTGTTTACCAAATCTATAAACCTTCACACTAACAAAATTAAAAGAAATAAAGTAATGCTAAGATATAAGAGCTACAATATAGATCAAAATTTCCATCCAATCATAAATGTGACGAGAAAGAGTAAAAAAGATAAATTATAAAATAAAGATAGACTAAATAACATAATTCACAATAATAAATAAAAAAAATTTAATTAATCAAATACCATTAAAAATATAAAGAAGCACTCCTTCAAATATCAACTTATTATTATCATCTAACCAAAGAATCAACAGAACATGTTATTTTAGTGAGGACTACCTTCCGATATGCCAAGCACAGAAAAAGAATAACACGTGATTTTGTAGAGGACCCGTTAGAGTAGAAGAATAAAATCAAGGTAAAAACGTCAAAACAAAATGTCCAGGCAGAATTATCTTTTGTATATATAAGTGAAAAAATGGGTAAAATATATATAAATGATCATGTTTATTATTAAAATAATAGATATTTTTAAGTGGTTTCTTTTATATAAATGATCACATGTCAATGGGTTGTTTTTATTAAAATAATTAAAATATAAAATTAAAAATAACAAGCAAAATTATTACTAATAATAAATACAATCACCATCATTTACTTTTTCTAATTACATATATATTTTTTTCTATTTATTTCTTTTATCTCTTGTTCTTCTGTTTTGTTTTATGTGATTCCATGCTCTATCCCAAACATAGCAAAACATGAAATTTCCATGTTCATATTAGAATCCGTTTGAAACTTGTAAGAGTGTATTGTCTTCTCAATTATCCAATCCCAAATGACAACAACGTTGGCACCACCTTCGTTTAACCTTCCTAAAAACCAAGCATTAGCATGGCGTGTTTCTGTGTTCCCCCCAAACGCTGCGTTTTGCTCTCTGCATTTCATGAACAAGAACAAGAAGAAGAAGAAGCCAATGTCTTGGTCAATTTGTGCTCACTCCTTGCCTTTCGACCTCTCTCCTCCTCCCATTGATCATGACTTTCTGGTAATTTTCGAACACTTCTAAGCTTTCTTTATCGTTTCTTCATTTCCACACTTATCAGTTGCGGCGTCGCGGAATCGCGGGGTGTGGCGGCGCACCCGTGCATTCCGTAATATTACGAACAAACCCTCATGTTTGGGAGTTTTTGGTGCTATTTTTGGGATTTGGGTCTTCAACATACACTAGGCAGTGAACAAGACTGAGGAGACCTGCTGTATCTCCAGCTGAAGAACTAGAATTTGATGAAGTTCTAGAGGAGGGCGAGGAATAAATCTACAGTTATAATTTTAGTCGAAATTTGAATTTTGAAGATGATGATTCCTACGGAGGATTTTTTTTTTTTTAATTTTTTTTTAATGTTTTAACATTTTAGTTACTTCAAATTCTAAGAGGCTTAAACTTCTGGATCAATGGATAGTAGTTACCCATTACTACGACTTTTGTTGGTATTAACTTGTTGTGTTTTGCTCAAGACACCCTTAATTTTTTATTCTTTTTTTAATTTTATTTTTTGTAGATTATAGTTCATGAATTTTGTCTAATTTTATCAGCTTGGAGAATTTATATGTATCTAGTATACAATATATAAACTGTAAAAAAAATCAGAATAGTGGACTGATATTTTTTTTTCATCCGTAGGAATTAAACAAATGTCAGGGAGTTTACAAATTACAACAGCTCACCCACCCTCTGCTCAATTATTTGAGTTAGATTCCCTTGACAAACTGACTGACTGATAAGTTATTGCTGAAGAGAACTTGATATTATAATTTTTTAGAAAAATAAAACATAACATTTTTTATTTTGGTTCCTAATTGAAAAAGCTTTCAATTTAGTCTCTATATTTATAATTTTCAATGTTGCTATTGTTGTTTGCTTCTGTTTTATATTATGAGACTGGTATGGAGTTAGTGTGAAGTATACAATACTGAGGGATTGAGTTGTCCAAGCGAATGTTTTAATAGTATTTCTGATCCCTATATTTTCTACTTGGTTCATAGAATTGATTGTGTTATACATCCAATGGACATCAGATTATGTCATATCATAACCAAATTAAAATGAGTTTAATGCATAAGGACTAGCAATATATTATATCTTCTGTTGTTTTTTTAATACCCTTAGATATTGCTCAATAAGAGAAGGGAAATCAGGGGGCTAAGTGCATTTTTTTGACTGTCAAATTATTATCTGTACTCATTGCAGGATGCTGTCAAAACAGCAGGCACAGAGATTTCTGAGGAAGGGATCATTGAGACATTTCATAACGACGATGAAGCCCTGGATGCTGTGGTCAACGGGGTTGTGGTATGTACTTTTTTTATGCTGTAGTTTAGTGTGCTTTCTCATTCTCTCTGCTTGACAAACAATATAAACCACAAAAATCAATGCTTACTCTTTATTTCTTTGGGTTGAGATGCCTGATCTAGGCAAGGAAAATATGGGCTTACCGCTTATTTTGTTGGCACTGAATTCTTTTTTACTTTGGTGGTTCACTTTGGCACTCACTCTAAAAAAGGAGTAATGTGCTATATTTTTTGAAATTGCAGTACAGACTTAATATCATCTGTTATAAATTTAGTAGTAAAAATGCAGACTCAGTATTATCCTTTTGAAATTGAAGACTTGAATGTCAAATATTACAAACTGAGTAATAGAAGTTACAGATTGAAAAATTGAAGTCAGTAAATTTTTATACTGAAGTATGTAAATTTTTATGTGTTTTTAACTTTTATCAATTAATAACTTCTATTACGTACTCTAGAACTTATATTATTTAGTCTGTAATTTTAGAAAAACAAGTAAATACTTTACTCTCTCTTTCAGAGGGAGTACTGAAGTAAACACTTATGCTCACTTATCTAATTTTTGTTCAATCACTGACGTTGTACTTTCCAACTGTACAAAAAGTAAACTAGCTTATATGGCTGCAGAAAAGTTTTCTAGAAAGTTAATACAAATTTGAAGTCTTATAGTTTCATGCTTACCAAATTATAGAGGTATATTAGTACGTTTTAGATAATGTAGAATTTATTTACATGCTTAATTTAATTCTTTATGACATCCAATGGCATAGGTTGTGGATCTTTCACACTTTGGCCGGATAAGAGGTACTTGCTTTTCCTGCACCGTTGCCTCTCCACACAAAGGCAATACATTTTCTCAGCCATATTTGGATTATATAAAACTGCTGCTAACAAACAAGTATAAAATAGTTACTAACAAAAAAGGTAGATTTTTTTTTTTTTTTAATTTAAGTGAATTGTTTGATATTGTAAAATGTATTTTAGGTTAGAATAAATAGGTCATCTACAGTTTCAGAGAAGACCCACACATGACCCATGTGCCAAGAGGGTGAGATTTAAGGTTCTCCTAATTTGCAGCTTACCAATTCCCAATATCTTCTCGAGAACTTCAGTCCATACAAAATCCTAAAGCTTGGAGTGACCTTGAATGTCCATAGACCATAGGGCTTATATCTGTGGGTCATAAAGTAAAAGTAGGATTTGCACAAGAGTTCTCCGGTGTTTTCAACAATTTGCACTTTTGCATTCAAGTCAGGGAAAATATTTAATGACTCTAGCACCAACAGGAGTCATTTCAGTTCTGCAGCTTCTCTATTATTCAGGTTTCTCTGGAAATGCAAATACCTGACACTTTAGACATTCCAAAGTGATTGTGGTTCTTGTATCAGTGACTGGTGAGCTAGAAAAGCTATCAGGAAGAACCTACGCAAAGTTTTATATTTACATATACTGTTAATTTAGATATATTTGCTCTTTCTCTTTGTTATAAGCAATGCAGTGCATTGTTTTCTGCTTGTTGATTTTGTTATTAGGGTATGCTCAAATTATGAGAATTGGAAGTGCCAATTTTTAAGTCTTAGGTTTTCAAACTTATAATATTTAGTTGTTTTCCCTCTTTATTTGTCAAAAAAATATTTGTGGTGGTGGGGGTCATGGCCATTATGAAGACTTCTTGCTAGGCTAGCATCGGTGACTGTGATGACAATATTCATGTTCATCGATATCACTAGTCACAGCCAAAACTTGTGGTTATGATGTCATGCCATAGATAGTGATGGCGATGGTTAGCGGTAGCAGCAAAATTACTGATTCCCATGCCTCTGTGTTTTTGGTAGCATAACAAAGGTCAGCCATGTTTGTGGAATACTTGTTCATCATGAAGATTGCGTGGTGTTGGTTGCAATGATGGTATGTGTTATACTACTCAACCAAATCCGAATCTTTGCAGCAAGAAGACAACTGAAGAAAAGTTGCTGCATAGTTTCAGATTGACTGTGACAATGAGGGCAAATAGATGTTTGCAACACACCTATTTTATTAAGACGGTCATTTGTTGTCAGTCTATTATGAGCTAGAAGCCATATATAAAAGATTTGGAAGGAGGAATGACTGGGTGCCACGATCCAGCCAATCTTCAGTTTTTGCTGTTGAACAAACTAAAAATCTTGTTTAGCTGAGAGATTGCCAACCATGGAGTGCAAGTATTGAAGGGTATCTTCAATTCGATAGAAGGAATACTTCTGATTTGGATTTCAACCTCGGGACTCATGTCTGATCTCATCAGGGATATGCCATACACCATTGATCATAAGGTGGGCCACCTTAGCCTTAATCAATGGTGCAGATATGTTGAAATATTAAGCAACTTGTTGCACACCTCAGCAGCAAGCAAGAGCAAGGGCAGAATGGAAAAATCACTCCTTTTCAATTTACACAGAGGAGGAGAGGAAAGAAAAATAGGGAAATGAGTGGTGAGAGCACCGAGATTTTAGGGGTTAGTTAGAGGAGAGAGAAATATAAATAGAGGTAAGTAACATTGGTGGGGGTGTGTGGAAATTGGAGAAGAGAATTGGCCTCTCGAAAGCCAAATACGTTTCTGTTATTGCTTTACACATTTACACTTTTACCTGAATAGTATTCTCGGAATTGAGAGAATCATCACAGTGATATTCCTTCCTCTGAGTTTCAGCATTCTTCTCTATCTTCTAATACTCTTCTTTATATTTTTTATTGTTCCTATATCTGCTTACTCTATTATGATGAAGGATTTTATACCAAGGAACTTTACACAACTCCACAATTGTAATAGATAGTCATTTATTATTATAGAAGTTGACAGTTGGACCATTGCCAATCTTCCAAACTACATTGCCCATAACTAATTAAAAGAGTGGTTCAAACTCATCCCAATAGAATATCTGATGAAATATGAAGTAGGAGCATGTTTTTTCAAAAACCCTTGTGCTCACAAGTATTCTTATTTATAATGAAGAATAATAAGGAACAAAAATATTTGATAAGTTATTTTCCTATAAAATCATGTGTTATTTTCATATTTAATGTAATAAAATCATATCTGTTCATATCTAACATATCTAACAAAATTCACCGATTATATGATGGTATAAAAAATAAACTGTTGCCATTTGCACTCTTTAGTAGACGGTTAAATTCCAATATTTAACATTTCATGAATTTTGTCATGTGTTGCAAAAAAATGATTCTTATTCAAATAGAACACGAGTTTTATATTGCCACATTTTTATCACATGCTTTGAATTACCTGTGGCTGGAGTCTTGATGTTTCCATTTTTTCTTATTGTGATTGGTATGATAATTGTTTAGTTAGTTATTAATAAAGTGAGATATAAAATCAATATGAGGCTTAACCTTATAACTTTGGTTATTGGGAGAGTTGGGTACGGTACCATACCACAGCCTCCATAAGATGTTGAGTTTAGCACAAGGTAGAGTGGTTTTGTCTGTACACATCTACAAGGGGCTCTTGTGTGAAGGGGCGCATTAGAGATATTAAACCAATCATGATTCTTCTTCACCTTATCACTTAGGTGATTTAGAGATGAGTCATTGGCATATTTTATTGTTTCTTATTTTTACATGCAAATATTTCGCTCATCTGAAACAAAGTCAGTGGAGAAGATCGCATTCCGTTCCTTCACAACCAGAGCACTGCAAACTTTGAATGTCTACATGAAGGACAAGTACGTGTCCGGAAAAAGTAGCTTTGTTTCTACATTTATGTATTACTTGCAAGTTCTTTTCAGTTTATTTTTATACTGAATTTTATACATAGATGATTAAATAATTGGATCTCTAACTGCAATCCATAGGGATGCGACACTGTTTTTGTAACACCAACAGCTCGAACAATAGATATTGCTCATGCATGGTGCATGGTAATTTTCTTTTCTTCATCCTTCCGATGCTCAGAAAACTTTTGTGGTTATCTTTTCTGCAATTATCTTAATTATCATGTAACTGACCACTGTCTTTCTCTTGTTGCATTTTGATAGAAAAATGCTATAATGTTAGTGGTTTCTCGGGAGACCTGTACGACCATTGTGGAAATGCTGAACAAGTAGGTAATTTCTTGTTAGTTGTAATGTCAGGACTTACCAACACAAGTAAAATTAAAAGGATAAAGAGAGAACAAATACATGGTTGTTTTTCATAACGAGTATTATGAAATACATGAACTAAATCGTGTACGTGTAATGATTAAGGTACATATTTTTTGCCGATAAGGTAGAGATTCAAGACATTACTAAGCAAACCAGCTTTATTGCTGTGGTGGGACCCAAAAGTGGCCAAGTAAGGTACATTATTATACCTATTTAGTGTCAGGATTGACAGTGTTGGTAATTTTCAGTATAATGAAATGAGCAGGTTATGGAGAACTTGAACCTTGGTGATCTTGTTGGAAAACCATATGGCACACATCAACATTTTAATGTAAGCATGATAAAATAGGTTAATTTTGTGAAGCATGTGCACTAATTTCTAGTTGTCTTTCTCATCACCAGTTTCTCTGTACGGGATACTGGTCGTGTTTGTTTAATGATGACTGCATAATTTTGTCTGCTTTTATTTATTTATTTTCCAAAACAACTTCAATGATCAATCATGTCTTATTTGCTGGCTTTTACCTTCATGTATTTGTTTCTCACAGATAACTTTCTTAGTATAAGAAATGCATATTTTTGTTGTTTATATTGCCTGTAGGTATATATAATGACTTTTGTAATTACAACTTTTATTTTTGGTAATAATGGGAAAAACCGAAGTCCCACATCGAATAGAGACAGTGCCAAAAATTCAATTTATAATATGGACAATCTTCATCTAGCTAGTTTTGTAGTGTTAAGTTTAGACCTAGATCACTTTATAAGATGACATTAAATCCTATTATAGATCAATTAAAAGAGTCACTCACCAGTTATACACTTACCAAGCCCAGTAGTGTTGGACGTGAGCGGGTGTATTGGGAAAAACCCAAGTCCCCTTATCAACAAGATATAGTGACAATAGTATAATATATAAGTGAGGACAATCTTCACTTTATAGGTTGGTTTTATTAGATTGAGTTAACCCTAAATCACTTTGTAAGAGTAACAAGTTCCCATGGTTCGTGGTTGTTCATGTTTTGCATAACTTAAAAATTTAGAATGTGTAAAGAGGAGTACTAAAAACACTCTTATTGATTAAAATTACGATAAACTACAAAATCCAGAGTGAAGTTCATTAAATAGTGGGCCTACACGATTTTCATGATTTTTATTAAATTTCAACTGGGAATAGGGAATTTTCTAAAAAGAGTGTGTAGCAGGCATTTCTCGTGTTAAATTTATGTTACTTCCAAGTAGTTGACTTTTAATGGAAAAACTAAAACCTAGTAATTCCTTTTTTGTCACAATTGTTTTTCCCTTTTGTTGAAAAGCATAAAGACTTGCGTGATGTTTTATTATTGTCGTGGACAAGTTCTCAAATATATTTGTAATTGTAGGTTGATAAGCAGCCTGTAACTATAGGGGTTGGAAACATCATTTCTGAAGGTGGTTTTTCATTACTGATGTCTCCGGCTGCTGCTCCTTCTATTTGGAAAGCTATTCTTGCCCAAGGCGCTATCCCAATGGGTTCTAATGCATGGAATAAACTACGGATTATTCAAGGTACTGAATTGCTTAGATCTGTACATATTTCTATATCTCGTGCTTGTTTGCTTTTTTTTTTTTTTTTTTTTTTT
>Ga0209489_105769_pt1 | contig 20927 bp, 7 predicted proteins | sample SiratrowhiteBW_FD_187527 | JGI IMG/M metagenome (GOLD analysis project Ga0209489, IMG submission 187527) | Root nodule microbial communities of legume samples collected from California, USA - Siratro white BW (SPAdes) (version 2) | ecosystem: Host-associated > Plants > Roots > Nodule | place: USA...
TATATATATATTAGGGGTGTCTCAGTTCACATACATCTTACGTGTGAGAACATGTTACATGGTAGATTTAGGTCCACCATCTATTACTACACTGTTTAATCAATTACTTAGTTTAGGTTAAGTTTGAAGTTTCAAAATTTAAAATATTTTAATAATCAAATTATATACAAAAATCATATTTATATTTTTATTCGAAAGTTTGTTAAAAAGTATTTTAAGATAATTAATTTCATTTAGTTATACAAAAATATTATTTTGTACAAAACAAATAAAAAAATGTATACACGAAGCTGAAAAAAATAATAATATTGATATTCTAAAGATAAAGGTGATAATTATTTCAAACGGCATTCTTATATTTGAATTTAACAATATAATAAAGAGGCTAGTGAAACGTAAAGATGAGCATGTTAAGAGTTGGCACTTTCTATAAAACGTTTACTATCTTTATTTTTCATCAAAACATGCTTTTAGTAATTTTAACTTTAAATTCAATAGTTTGTTGTTAATTACGTCAACTTAACAATTGTGTATTTCCAATTAACTCCTAATAAAATAAATACAAATTAAGACCCAACCAACAAAACTAAATTCAATGTTTAACAGGAAGCATATACGTATGTGCCAACTGTAACTCCATAAGGGTGTGAAGTCACACCATTGTGGTCCAAATATTTTAACACCTAATCTAATTCAAACCGAGGTCTAAATAGGTAATTTAACAATTAACAAAGTCATTCAAAATGTATTTCTGAAAAAAGTAAAATTAACAATGGACTTTTGTAGTGGAATAAGTTATAAAAACATTGTGAAAAAGGTTCAATTAAGTCCATTATAATGATTTTTTTAATACATGTTTTCTATTTTCCATAGCAAAGAATTCCGTTAAAAATAAGTGCGAATTGATAAATAAACATTCTCAATTAGTTTTGTAACGAAAAATATTTATAATTGATTTTTCAGTTGTAAAATCCATCACAAAATTTAAAATTATTTATTAATATAATAAAATGTAATCTAAAGAACGATTTTATATAAATATATTTATGATGTTATTATTTATTATTATGAAATATTTAGCAATTTTTATAATATTTTATAGATTTTATGTATACTTAATAAAATAAATTGGTTTGAGCCTAAATAAAAAATTCTTAGAAGTTACTTGAATTTTTTTTCAATACATGGAGAAAAACTCTTATCAGTTAAACAAATTTTGACAAATTTTTGTTAAAAAATAATTTCATTAATAGCAACTGAAAAACACATTTTTCAATTATTAAATAATATTAAATATATTTATTTTTTAGTACTGGAAATATTTTATTAAAACTAAAAAAATTAAAAAATAATAAATTTAAATTATCTAACATTTGAAAAATAAATTAATTTGAATTGAAAGTATAATTTAAATTTAATGTATTTTAATTTCTATGAAATTGTGAATTTTTTTATCTTTTTTTCAACCAGACTTAAGTAATATAATATCATAAATTATGAAAACAAAAATCTCATACTCAAATATAGAAATTATATTTTTGATGGCTTGAAATCTAAATATTTTCAAACAATTTGATCTAATTTAAAACGAAACTATCTCTAAATGTGTATTAATATAAATATATTTATTGTACATAATCGTTATATAATATACTTACGATGTAAATATAGTACATTTTTTGATTCATTCAGCTTGAGTAAATGAAACGTGTGTCAAAAATACTGTACATATGATTTTCGATAAATATTTATACATTTGGTCACACTTTAATAACCTATTTCTTGATATAAGTTAATTTTAAGTTGAGATAACTTTAAATAACATATTAATATGTTTTGTTTCTCATATTGGATTTGATTTTCATATCTTTAATGTGATTTTGATATAGTTATAACTCAAATTTGCAACATATCAGTTCATTTTCTTTTCTAAAATCAAGTTAAAATTTTCACCCCAGAGACATTATATAAGACTATTTCAACTCACAATCAATTCCATAACGTAGAATGAAACATGTGAATACATAATGGCGTTAACTTATATATTGAACCTAATTTAACTTATATATTGAACCTAATTAGGAAAAAATGAATGTGAAAACAAAGAGACACAAACTCAAAGAATTAGGGTTGAAGAAGCAATTGAGAAGTGAGGTTTGGAGGGAAGAAACAAGGGTAGATTCTATGTGGATAAAATGCCAAAACTCAAAATCTAAGAACCAACCTGAAGCAATGCCTCAAAAATCAAAGGGTTCCAAGTTTTTGAGTGCAAACTTACGTTCACGTCCCTCTCACAGGCATTGAATGAAACCCCACCTTACAACAAAGTCACTTTCAAAAAGACACTTTCATTGTCCCTCTTCACCTTTTTCCCATACATACATCCATACATGAAGAAATATGAACATGAAAGTTGACAGCTGAATCCCAGGCCAAGCCCCTTCTCTTCTCAACCTTCCCTTTCTTTTATTCTCCAAACACCACACATAACCACTCACCAAAAATCATTATTTTCAGTACTGTAAATGAGTTGGAGGGTCTATTTTCACTCCATAAATACCTCTCTCGTAGGCCAACCCACTTCCATATTTTGCATCATTTTCTCTTCACTTCTACCATAACACCACAAATACTGTTCTTCTCATTGCATAGGTACAACTCCTAGCTAGCTTCCTAGCTAGACACACACCTTTGTTTCTCTCCCTTCTGTCTTTGATTATTATACATGTTCATCTTAGGGACAACAAGCTTAATATTAGAGTTAGAGTGTGTGTGTATATATGTTCATGAGTACAAATCATCAAGCTTAAAGACCATTTTTTTCGAAACTTCTTTGGTTATCCTAAAAATTTCATCCATCGTTGAAGTGACCCAAAAGTAAAAATCTACTTTTGGTGTTTTGTTTTTCCTTTTCTATCTATAACTTTCTAGTGGGTAGGTTGCAGCCAGGGATATGGAGTTTCCGAACGAAGCAATATCAGAAGGGTCTTCTCAGAAGAAAACTGGAAGAGGGAAAATAGAGATCAAGCGGATCGAGAACACCACCAATCGACAAGTTACCTTCTGCAAACGTCGCAACGGGTTGCTCAAGAAGGCTTATGAATTGTCTGTTCTCTGTGATGCTGAAGTTGCTCTTGTTGTCTTCTCAAGCCGTGGACGCCTTTATGAGTATGCCAACAACAGGTTCATATCTTAAGAATCCTTACACAAAACATTACTCGTATTTATGGAGTTATTCTTTAAGACCTTCTTGTTCTTATGCTTCTTTTGTTTTGTTTTCTGGTGTTACCTGTATATATATGTATATATATATATATATAGATATATATTAAACACATATATATGTAATATAGACAAACTTCTGTACTTAGAAGTTCAGTTTTCAAGTTGTATATATGAGAAAAATATATTAAAGGAGATTGATTCCTTAAACAAGTGTGAATTTTCAGAAATTACTATTTAAGTCTTCCCTGAGATATCTATCATTCTGTCTAGATCTTGTACTCGTTGCTCTTGCACACGTCTTCCCAGTTTAGAAGGGTGCAGATCTGTTTAAGCGACAGAAATATAGACATTAAAGTGAAACTATATAAAGTAGTATATATATATATATATGTGTGTATATGTATATGTGTATCAGATGAAAAGAAAGCTTTATTTAGGGTTACAAAGATTTTGCAGGTGAGGGATCTTAGCTTCCTTGTGTATGTTCTCATTCAATCAGCATGCTGTGATAAGCTTTACCGATCTCTCTCTCTCTTTCTTGCTTTATCTCTCTTAGTTTCTCTCTCTACTTGTCAACCATCAAATCTTAAAAGGCTCTACTGCAGAAAGCTGTCACGCACTCAATGAACCCTTCTTGTTTCTTGCTTTCGTGTCCATCTTGACTCTTCCTTAATACCAGTACTACTTCCACTTATTTGTCAATATGTGGTGATTTAACACAAGCACCTCATCCAATTAGGGGCTAGGGTTTTAGACTTTTCGCTCTTTAGTCACACCTCAATCACTTCAATTCGTTTTTACATGTGAAAGAAGTTCAATTCTAACGACAAGATTACATTACATGGTTGTTCAAAAACTGCAAATCCAGAACATCTTCCAACTAAATAACCTTTTGGGAAGAGGGTAAGAGGCTTTTTTAGAGAGATCACTTATTCTCACAGTAAATTTATATATGATATTATACATCTCTTTTGTTCTTTAACATCTTTAATTGTAAAACTATTTATACCATTTTTGGTAGAAATAGTTTCTCTTGTATGTATACCTTTTTTATTATTTCAATACAATGAGTTTAAAAGAACGAATCAAATAAGATATTAGGGTCTCCATTGCAACACACATGAAGTGTTTTTTCACAAGATAACGTTTTTCAATATCTTAAAAGTCTGAATAAAGTTATCATCATGAATTGTTTGTAGACAAGTAAATGAATTTAAAGTAACAAGTATATCTAGAGTTTCGTGGATGTCAGAATTTGTTTCCCATTTTAGTAAATTTTGTCCTTTACATAAATGGAGGAAAGTATACTCTGGTTAGGGTTTCGCACCCATATGGTGGTATTATCAAAGTTCATAACTACTCGTCGATCAGCAAGAATATTGTCTACGCTTTTCCGTCTTCATCTCCATGATCTTTTATTTATGATTATCAAGCTCATGTCTCACCCTTATCTATATTTAAAAAAAAATGTAAAATCTCTGAAAGAAGAATTTTCTCTTTTGATAAAAAAAATTAATCTGAAAGAGGTTATATATCAGAGTGTGATTAGATATTATTCTGATTTCTTTACCCTAAGTAGGTAAAAGTAACATTATGATAACAGATTCTAAGAATGGCTAAAGGCTAATCCCTTCTCTCTTTCCCATATTTTTATCGCTTTCATCTTTTTGTGGAATAAAGCTTCGCATTCATCACGTCAATTCTTCACCCAACTCTTTCCATTATGAGTTTTGGACACTTCAATTAAAGGGAAAGGTAAACTTACACCCACTCATGCAACCATCTACCTCTTCCTGCATATTATCTAACTATGGTTATACAAGTAACCAGTTTGTGTTTGAACTTTAGTGGGATATGTTACACAATGTTTAATAGGATATGTTAATGCACCTTTTTAAACTCAAGCTCAGAGTTCTGTGACCTAAGTTTAATGCCAAAGAAGATGAGTTCGTAATTTATTTGTAAAACACAGATTAATCAAATTTTTATGTTTCTATTTGTTGTATTGTTGCAGTGTTAGAGGAACTATCGATAGGTACAAGAAAGCATGTGCTGCTTCCTCAAATGCAGAAACTGTGTCTGAAGCTAATACACAGGTAAATTTAATCAGTAAGCAAATCAAAGAAAAGTTAGAAAATGCTCTCTCTCTAGTACACATATATATATAGTTAGGGTAATTTGGTTCTGAAAAATGCTTACCGTTTCAAAATCATGGCAAATTTTCTTTGTACTAAGTGTGAAGGTTTAGTTATTCTAACACGTAAATATAAACCCTATAGGTCAACAGTATGTCAGATTATATGATTAGGGAAAAAAAGATTAGTTAGATCCATATAAATCTCACGATATTAAAATATTGATATATTTAATACTTTGTTCTTCATGTTTAAGAGTAATTTAAATAGTAAAATGATGACAGAGACAAAATAGACAATCGCAGTATTTTCTTTTCTTTCCTATAAGACCTTCTGCTTCTAGCAACAAACATGATTTGAGTTTGAATTTGGGAATCTTTGTTTGTAAATTTGGTCCTAAAAGATCTGTTTGAGTTTGGTGACTTAATTCCCATCATCTTGAATGACAAATTCAATGTCTTCTTTACCTTATCTCCATCATGTTTTTCTCAACATATAATTCAATTATCCCAATAAGAAAATGATATTAACTACTAAGTGTTCTAGTTAAATTTATAAATTTTTCCTATCACTAAATCACTAAATTGTTATATACTTATATACTGTAACCTCTTCACAAGGTTGTCTAACTACATTACACTATTTATGAATATCAGTTTTATCAGCAAGAATCATCCAAGTTAAAAAGACAAATCAGAGACATTCAGAATCTGAACAGGTCAGTGCCTTTTCTTGAAATATTTTCCAACAACTCTCTCATGAAAAGATCACTTGAATTTCTTGCTTAATTAATTCCAGGCACATCCTTGGTGAAGCTCTTAGTTCTCTAAGTCTAAAGGAATTAAAGAATCTTGAGAGTAGATTGGAGAAAGGTTTGAGCAGAGTTAGATCCAGAAAGGTATAATATGAAATAATGAAGTATCTTATAACTAAGGCACTAATCAGTTAGTCAAAAATATTTACCTAGTATTTTGAAAATATGCGTTATTTTCCTCCAATTTAGAATTCTCTATATATATTCCTTTCAACTGACATATACACACGAATGCACTCATCTTCTTTCAGCATGAGACGTTGTTTGCAGATATCGAGTTCATGCAAAAACGGGTACTTACTCATCATTCCTTCAATGCAAGCTATTAATTTCTGTTTTACTTGCTTTATTATTTAGATACACATACATATATAGTATCTGAAGAAAATGCATATATCATAAAGTTTCACAATATTGAACATGATTGTGTAATTCTTCTACTTGACAGGACCAAGAATATGAAACTAAAGCGGAATAAACCCATCAAATAATCCTGAAAATTAACTTAAAATTTGATAGATTAATACAAACTCTTCCAAAATTATGTCTGATATTTGTATATGATCGATCTCTTCTAACGTATGCATGAAAAAACGCAGGAAATAGAGCTGCAAAACCACAATAATTTTCTGCGAGCTAAGGTCTCTTCATTCTCTCTATACATATATATATATAAATAGATATAATGTGTGTGCCCTAAATAGTTGGTGTGATGATTGGTGCAGATAGCTGAACACGAGAGAGAAGAACAAGAACAACAACATATGACAGGAAGTGTGTGCGAGTCCTTAGCACCTTCACAATCATATGACAGGAATTTCTTCCCTGTAAATCTCATAGATTCCAGTCATCAATACTCACGTCAAGACCAGACTGCTCTTCAACTTGTGTAAGCACATTCATCTTCATCCATTCCACTGTGTTTCTTAATCAAGACTTAATTGTTTCTTAATGCATTAATGCCTGTTTAATTCATTGATCAAGATGGAATTTAACAAAAGAAGATAAAGCAGCAATGAGCCAGTTATATCAAATCATAAGTAATGTATTCAGAAGTCCTCGGGTGTTTTTTCTTTTCTTTTTTCAGTTCTCTTTTTTTCATGTTATTATATTTAGGGAAGTGACATTTTAATATCCATCAATGAAAATGCAACCATTTAATGACTAATTTATTAATATTTTTGATTTTTTAATTTAAAATCTTAATGTATATTTTAAAACGAGTTATAATGTGAATGTTTTTTTTTAAAGGTAGGTGACTGTTTAGTTTTTTATTTTCTTTTTTATGACTTTAGGGTTTATTTAGATAAATATTTATAAAAAACGAAGATAATTTTTTCATAATAAGATTAACTTATACATAAATTATAATATATAGAATTTTTTATATAATTTTTAAACTTTTATTTTTAACATATACTATAGGAAATTCATAAAAAGAAGTTAATTTAGAAATAAATATTTAGTTATTGAATAAACTACATTTTAAATTAAGGATTGTCAGGTTTTCAAGTTATGTTTTATTGTAATTGAAAACTTTCAAAACTAGTCATTAAACCTCTCTCTAAAATTAATAATCAAGTTAGTGATCATTAATTTTTATAAATAATTTTTCTCGTAGTGACGTGAAAACTAATTTTAATTTATAGAAAATTTCAAATAACTTTTTTCATATTTTTCTGTTGTTATGGTGTTTAAGACGAAACTTACCCAAATATATCATCAATTCCTACTTTTTGTTTCGAGAGGGGATTTTACTATTATTTTTCTTAATACTATCTATTTCTCTTTCGGATTTTTTCTTTTCTTGGATATAAATTAATTAGCGCCATATCAAAATTTGTATGAAGGTATTGGTAGGCGTGTAACTTGAGTGTATATATATTATTTGTCTAAAATATTTGTCAATTTTAATTTATGGATAAAGTATACATTGTTGATTAGAAAAATCTATAGTTAAAATTTTATAATATCTTTTACGCATGACTATCTCTTATATGCTTTTTAATTTGATTCCAACCCTCCAAAACTTGTTTTATGATATTTTTCTCCTAGTCCTACTGAATAAGGCAATTGTGACTGTCTTCACTTTCCAACCTGAACTTGTAAGTTCTTCGTTTATTTACCCTTTTTTTTTTTTTTTTTAATTCTTTTTTTTTTTGTTTTTTTTTTTTTTTTTTTTTTTTTTTTTTTTTTTTTTCTTTTTTTTTTTTTTTTTTAATCCATGTTTTTGTTGTTGTTAATGATATTGGGTTTTTTAGAATACTTTTTATTAGTCTTTTGTGGTTATTTAAGCTTCCATAACTGTGGAACAAAAGTAAAGAAAGTTCCGATACATAAAATAGTTATATAGAATATACTTTTTTCTTGTTAAATGAGTTCATATTTACTTTAATTTTATAAAATTAGTTAATGATATAAAATATTTATTTATTTATATACTATAATTTGATTTTATCCTTATTTAATATGAAATTTCTTCAATATATATCTTATAAGAAATAAATATCTCAAATGTAATATTAGATATTTATAGATAGTTTAAGAAATTGACTATTATATACTTATTTAGTTTGAAAGATGATATGTTTCTCACTTCATTTTTACCTTTGGATGCAGCTGATAACCCATTTGAAATTATGGAATAGCCTTTCTATGTTTTCGTCCATCTGAATATGGTTACGTTGCAAGTGGTGTGGGTTACATATCCCTAAGTTTCCTCAAGACTACCCTTTCAATTTCCTCTGCAAAACTTCTTCCAATGGAAAGCATAAGAAATTAAACCTAGAATCACCATTTGTACTAATACATCATATATTATATATATGATATTGTTTATGTATCTTCCTGTATGTATAATTTCTATATATTCAGTTCTACCATATTAATTTGTGTTGTACCTTTGGTTGACCCTACTATATAGTATAAAATGCCTCTGTTTAAAAAATAGAAAGAGAGATAAATTCGGATGTAACAAATGATGCGATGCGAAAAAGATACACACAAGATTGACCTTGTGTAAATTGTTGTATAGTGCGTTAGATTTCTTTATAAATATAAAAAGTAAAAGTAAAAATAAAAATAGAATTTAAGGTGTGAAGGGAGGTGTAAATAGCATGGGCTGGGATGAAATTGAAAAGTTGGAATCATATATTGGGCCATGTTTGTGCCCAATGTTTCAACAAACCCAAAACACAAACTAGGCAAAAACTTCCGCCACTCCATCATCTGGGACCTGCACCCCATCAACTTTAGAAGAATCAAAATATACCCTTTAGGTGATATCTGAACATAAGTTTCGAAAATATTTTTCAAAACAGATTTTGAAAGATAAAGATATTTTCTGAAATGTAAATTTTATGTTTCGGATATAAATTTTTCTTTTTGAATTTTTTTGTCTAAATCTATTTCCTAAAAAACATTTTTTAGTTGTAAATATATATTTTGTGAAAAACATTTTTCAAAAGGTGATAAAGAGGTTATTTTAGTAATATTGGATCATTGATGGGGTGGAGGTCAAAAAATAATGAGATGAAGGAAGCTTTTGCCCACAAACTAAAGCACAGCAATCTTAGGGGAGTTCTTTTGATTAAAAAAAGACTATAAGGTGATAACGCAAGATTCTTTATGAAGTTATTTAAATGAATTATTTACCTCAAATTTGTAAATTTTACACTATAGGAATTTTATAAAAGATCACTCTAATGTTAATATCATAAAAATAAATATTTGTCCTAAATTATAATAATTATTATTGGAAGAGAAATATTCATAAATCGCGTTAAATTAGTGCTTTTGTTAGGATTCTATCAGTGACAAGTTTTATGTGTGAGCAACACTTAATACTATTCCTATGTGGCCGATCAAACAAACGTGTTTGGTGATTTTTTTTAACATTATGAACCAAATGGTTGGAAAGACACATTTAAAATTAAATAGGTTAATTACTTTGATATTAAATAATAGTATAATAAACAAACTGAATGATGTGAGTATATATATTATGTAAGGTAATAAATAATAATTATTGTTCGAACTAATATTAAAAGAAATTGAAACCAAATAACTATTTAAGTATTATTTATTCAAGTATTTTATGTATGATCAAGAGTTTGATTTTGAATGCATACTACACTCGATGGTAACATGTTTTATTAATTATTAAAATATATTGAATTAGGTAATATTACAAAATTTTTGTAAATTTTGCCTTTATAATTTTACTTCATTTTAGGATTATATGTTTTAAATTTCTGACTTGACATTTGTAATATTTACTTTATAATTTTTAGTATATTATTCATTCTAATAAGTTGTAGAATACATGGTTGATTAACTATTAGGCAGGGAAAAAAATGAAAGAAAAAGAAGTGTAAAAGGAGGATCGTTCTTTCTTCAACCGTTGTCAGAAACCCTAACAAAAAACAACAATTTACTACCACCAAAAGCATAATTTTTTAATCAACCTTTGTCGTTATGCAATTATATGACAATGGTCCAAACCATTGTGAAATATATATTTTTTTACAACATTACCATAGACAACGATTTGAAAATCGTTGATTGTGTTTATAACCATCTTTAAAGTGGACTACTGCATTGGCGAATAATGGGATTCGAAAATACTCATTTTTTATATTGATTGAACTTATATAAACTAGAATGGATCTAGAAAATAAACAGTAATAATAATCTATGTAGAAAGTTTTCTTTTAATAATGTGTAAGGAGATTTAAGAGCCCTTGATGTAAACTTAAACCAAGTAAGAATCTTAAAATCCAATTTAACAAGATACAAACGCTGTCTAGTAAGACAATTAATATCATCATTTTCAAAAACAAAATAATTTACCAGACTATTACATTACATACTTATATGATCACCATTCTTAAACTGCAGTGCTATATATTCATCTATGTGCTATATATATGGATGATGATATATGCATGAATGCATGGTACAGAGACTGAAGGCAAAACCTTCTTCTCTCTTATTCCATGCATAGGGTATACATCATTAGAATTTTTCATCGTGAGACTTTTCTTTCAGATTTTTTATAAAGTTCTAATTTTTTATCTTTTTTTTTTTTAAATTTTGTAAAATTGCATAAAATATTTGTAAAAAAAAAAGTCCCACACGTATGAAAAGTTCTAATAATGATAATTGGTTCTATCTCAACATCAACTTTGTATCTGTAATTTCTTCACTCTATAATGCTACATTTCCTAATAAACTTATGGGAGAAATTTACATATCTATTCCATAAAGTTCGAACCTCAGGTAAACCAATTTCGAGCCACGGCTTTGCTGGGCCATTGAAATGAACAACTGCAGCACCTTCCACTCTCTCTAAGCTATTGCTGATTTCTTCTTCTGATCGGTGCTGATAACCCAAATCAGTGACGAGCCATAAAGAATCTATGGGCTGGACTTCACCCTCAAAAGCAATCAAAGCAGGTGCAAGAACTCCAGGATTCCATAATGTCAACCCAGACTTCACGTTCTGTAACAAATCAAATTATGCATGTAGTTATTAATATCATGATCACACAATTAACAGAACAAAACAGCACCCTTTATGATACATGTAAACTAATAAAAAAATTTATGAACGTTTTGAATCGCTCGATCCTGTTGTTCATTAAGAATGAAGCACTCTAAAGAAGGTAAAATGTGAGGTTAAAACGTTTGCTAGCTCCATTTTGATGCATTTTCGTCAAGACACATTTTATATAAAGGAATGCAATCATACATGAATGCCTCATACACTAAACACTTGTTTATCACTATCATTTTGTTTATATTCATTTTTCTTGTCACATTATATTCACCTATCTCATTATCACTAGTCTCTTATGTGATTTCTTTCTTTCTCTCATAATATGTAATATTAAACAAAACAACTATTTCTCAATTAGTTATATTAATATTAAAAAAAATTAAATTAAACTATTAAACATATTATTATATTACTAAAATAAAGTTGTCAAATAATTATTATACTTACAAGTTTCAACCAGTAATGATACGTCTTAGTAATATCTGATCTCCTCCAAGCTTCAAGATCAAATATATTCACACCAAAGAGCCATGCACACTTATCACCATCAAAGTTGGATGATATGATAGGATGTGAAAAGTTCAAGAAGTTGACGTATTTGTTTCCAGGGCAGCAGCTGTTCTTCTCACACCATGACTTGAACACCGAACCACTGACTTTGCCATTAAGATCTTGTTCCCACAAAAAAGATATGTCCTTCTGTACTACAACATCATCATCCACCAATACAACTTTGTTTAGATCTGGAAACAGCTGTGTCACATTATGAAACAATCATGAATCATCCATATCAAGTTATTACTAAGACCTTAGACAGCACAAAAACCTTGACACTGGCTAGACTTGCGATCGCTGACATTTTCTCTTGGTCCACAAAATTCACATTATGAAACAATCATGAATAATCACTGACTTTGTCTTGTTTTATCACTAAATTCATAGGAAAGGTTTTAAATTGCAGTAACAATGATCTCATAGCATTCGATAATATATTACAGATATTGTGGTGGCAGACTCCACAAAAACCTTGAAACTCGCATGCTGACACCATTTTCAAAATCCTTGATGTTAGGGCTAGCTATAAAAATAAGAAAGAAGAGAAAAGTAATTAGTTACCTCAGGGATATAGAGACGGAGATGATTCAACAAGGAAAGGCTGCTGGGCGTTAAAGCTTCTAAATATCTGTTATCCTCTTCATCATGCTCAAGCTCCTTCTCTTTGTAGTTGTTGTAGTAGTGCTTCCAAATTAAATCATTAGTTTCCAGCATCTCTATGACACCATCATTCACTTCTTTAGACCAATCACAGTGGTGTAACCCCCTAACCTCAACAACTGCTGAATTAACAGAGTTGATGGCAAACCAAGTGTGCATCGGAGTATAAGTTTTCTTGTCGGTAACAACGTGAAAGACTAATCTTCCAGGGTTGGCTGAATTTTCAACTGTGGAAGTTACAACAACTGAAGCTGCAAGGACGTTGTCGGTTAGGAGAACGATGTGGTGAAGGGTAGGGTCAACAAGGCGAGAGACATGTAGAGGAGAAGGTAGACGAGATCTGGCCATGGCATTTACAGCGTACTCTTCAGCCAACTTCAGACAAAGACAATGCAAACCTTTGGGAACTCCATGTGAAGCTATATGCCAATTAAGTGACTCCTTCTTTCTAGCTGATTGCACCTCACGTTCCATCTGTAATAGCTACATACATATCAACATAATTAATGACATTATTCTGAGTGTTGTTAGTTAAATTAGTAAGTTATTTGTATAGTTTTTCCTATTTCTCAAGCTTTCTATCAAGCGTACTCATTAGAATATGATTCCGTTTCCCAAATATAATAACTCACAGCATAGCTCAAATGTATTTTGCCATTCATAGTTGTAAACAACAATGTTCTCAACATAACTGCAGTATAGTACAAGCTGCATGGAAGTCCACAATTTAAGGAAGAACTGCATATAGAATAATAGTTAATAAATATGTAAGAGCTAGAGACAATTTCTAAACACTAATTTTTGTCTTAGTTTACATACCTAATCCCTAAGGTTGCTTAACACATATATATTGAAAAATCAATCCCAAAAGAACTATCAACTTGATGCTTTTAAGTCCCTTGGAAACTACCTTCTTGTGGATCAATAAATTATGGAATAGTGTATTGGAATGACATACGTAATTATCTTAAGAAGAACTAGCTAAAAGAAAGTTGATATTTACCGTGGCTTTGGTCTTAAAAACAAATGCCTTAAGGTCTTGTTTGGACGCCAACACTTTGACAAGCTCGTTAAATGACATTGTTGCTCCTTCATTTGCATTATTACCATCATTTGCCTCTGTTAGTGCTTTGGTCAGCTCTTCTCTCAGTTTCTTCATGCATATATACACACACAGTATCATCGTAAAAATGGGAATGAAATAGATTAAATAGATTGATTAAAATATGAGATTGATAAACGCTAACGTAAAATATGAGATTAAATAGATTATAAACTTCACTTAATTAAAACATGTTATAAATAAAACCATTCCTATTCTTTTGTCAAAATGTTTAAGCTTTTCCAATATTGAGATAGCAAAACTGTTTTATAAGGATGTAAAAGGCTATTAAGGTAAACTTTCACATCAAAGAAATTTATTTCGATTAAATTAGCTTATACATTTGTAAAGCAGTTTATAAACTCTATTATTTTTTTTTTAAGCTTATAAACTCTTGGTTACTCAATTAAACACATTCTATAACTACATGATTTAGAATTTATAAATCCTTATTGTCCCCATCATTCAAAATAAAAGCTTAATTTCACCAATTTTCTGAAGTTTTATTAATATTTTGTATCAAACAATGGATTACACTTGTCGTCACCCCGCATTCCTATGGAGGAGATTCTGAACTACGTTACTCTTTCCCGTCCTCGCTTATAGTGTTCGCATTAAAATCCAATACTAACAATTATCATGCTTGCTCTTCCTTTAATATAACTAGACTTCAAATAAGATTAACTAAATAATTCACATAGTTAATTATAAATGTATCTATATTAATAAAATAATATAGCAAAAGTAATTATTTCAATATTATTCAATTCATATTAGAAATTATTGATGGCTGCACATTTAATAAATACGACAGTTAAATAAATACTTACACAAAATAATAAAAATATATTCTAGTGTCATGCTGATTTTATAAAAATAAACCGTAAAATATTAATTTCAACATTACCCAGCTCACCTTAAAAAGAATTAATGATAATAATTTATTAAAATAGGTTATTCAAACAATACGTATAAGCTGGTTATTAAGATCAATAGAAATAAAAAGATAGATTGGCTCTACCAGATTGGCGTCACCTCCGCCGAAAAATGTCGATCCCACGCAATCTGCAACTATTTCAATGGTTCACTGATTAGCTTAAACTTTTTCACAAATCCATTTTATATAAACTGATAAAATAAATACATAATATGATACATTTATAAATTAGATTGTAATTAATTTGATTCTAATCAAATACTCCTATAACTATAATGATTTTGGTTAAATTATAAAATAAATTAAGAGATCATCTAAGATATTCTGATATACTTAAATACTTTCTTATATTTCTAACATTTTTGTCTAACTTTGAGTTAAACGAGTGAAATATGTAATTTTTAGTTAAATGAGTTAAGTATGTAATTTTGATCTATGATTGGGCAGATTTGTAAACCATCTAACTATAAGTTTAAAATAAATTATTTTTATATTATTAATTATGTTTGTAGTTCTTCAGTGTTTTTTTAAAAGGCGATTTTGATTCTTAATGATTATATTTAAGGAACCAAAAAACATTTGGAAAAAACATTTTGATTTCTCAAATTTAATGTTAAAAGATTAAAATTACATATTTTTTAAAACTGTAGGAGTTAATTTAAAAAAATAAAGAATTAAAATCAATTTTATTCTAAATTTTAGACAATTAAAGCGTAATTAATCCATAACTTAATATATGATTGGAGAGTGAGACTTCGTTCTCTCATATCTTTCAACTTGGATATTTTTAATAGATCTAATCCCATAAATTCCATCTCTTTTTAAGTATATGGATGTGCACTTACATATTAATATAAAAGTAGCACCAATATGAAAGAAAAAGGCTAACGAGCCAAGTAAGAATCTCTAAAACAAAAACTTCATGATAAAATAGTTTGTAAATTTATTAAAGGAAAATGAAATAACAAAGGGGAAAGTACATAAAATTACTTTATATTTCTTTATAAAGGGGAAATGGTATGTAGTTTTGTCATTGGAAGAAATGACTTTGAGAAAAAACCAGGTGTTGCCGATATGGTTTGTTGTATTTTTCTTCTTCTGAAAATGTAATTATTATGAGAATTTTAGAACCCTCGAAATAAATAAATAAAATAGCTGTCTCATATTCCCTATTGTTTTGACTTAATATTTCATCACTTGTTTATTTTATTTTTTTAAAGCTGAAGTTTCACAGAAGAACACAATATGTAGTGAAACAAAAATAAACAAAATACGAAGAAAAAAACTGCTTTCTTTACTTCTAGATTCTTTTTTTGGTATTTTGGGAATTAGAGTAATAAGATGTTATGATCTCAAATATAAAAATCAATTAATGTTTGAAATTTAATATTGATTAAGAATTATTACACATTAATTAGTTACAATCTTATTAATAATTAAGAGATAAGTCTTAAGTGCACCTAATATTATAAGGGTTTTTTAACTATTGTTTCATTAAAATTAGAATTTACCTCACTGACATATATTAACCTTAAAATCAACTTTTTAGTTTTGAGTGAGGAATTATGCGAAAACATTTATAATGCTACGCCTAAATATTAAAAAATAAAGATATTCATACACATGAAACATAAGCAATTATTTTCACCTTTTCTAATATAAACATAAAATTTTAAAATATAAAATGTATTTAAACAATACTATCATTTGAAAATATAATAATTAATTTAAAGTTTATGAACAATTTTAATTTTTTAAACTTTACAGCAAATCTTTGTTATCTAAATAAATTGAAACAAAAAAAAAAAAGTGAATGCATGTGTTTAAAAGCTTGAATTATGGAAAACATATTTACTGCACTAAAAATATACTTTTATCAAACAATTCATTTAGAAAAAATTTATAAATAATATTATTAAAGAAATCTTTAACAGAATTTTAAAAATGGTAAAAAAAAAGCATTATGTTTGACGAAAAAGAAGAAAAATTAAAATAGTAAGTTTTTGTGTTTATATGTTAAAGAAAAGGCCTGCTGTATTATATGGTGTGGTACGTTATTACAGATTCGGTGGTACTTTTTCGTCACTCAAATTCATATGTACTTTACTTGTCCCACCCAATTACGGTTAACGGTAAAAACAAAATAAATATAAATATAAATATATTTCAAAATTACTAGCGAAGTCAGAAATTTACCAAAGGTGGAGCACGCTGCAGAAGATTCCACCACCAAAACTGCTACCCTCACAAAGCCCAGCAGCAACACGATTCCTAGAGCCACCACCGTCCGGTTCGAAATCCGGCGACCGGAGACAGTGTCGGCAGGAGCAGCTTTCTTTGCGGCGGATTTGGATACAGCAACAACTCTTCTTATCTCCTTCGCAGATAAATAGAACTTCATCTTCCGAATTCCATTCGCCTCTACCTAACTTTTTTCTCTTCCTTCAATTCCTCCAATATCAGATCTGAGCCACTTACAATCACAAGGAGATGCGCGTGTTGCATTCGCGTGAGTTCAAGGTTTCGATTGCTTTTTCTGAGTACAACAAAAAGAGAATTGAATTGAATCGAATCCGAATGAGGTTGAGTTTTTAGGGCGAGAAAGAGAGAAAGCTAGTGGAAAATGCGAAAACCAAAGTCGCGGGAAATGATTATATTGCAGAGACAAGTTGGAGTTTGAGGAATTTGCAAACTCATTTGTCGCCCATGCTTTTGTCCTTATTTACTCTTTTGACACTCTTTCACCGACACCTCTATCACGTGCTGTGGCCACAAATTATTTTCTTTCACATCATCCTAATACCACTATTTTCATTTTCCATATTTCTCAATTAATAAATATCATACAACTTTCTTTTATTATATTTTTCTTTTATAATAATTCATGTTATCTTCAAACTTTTATAGTATGATGCCAGAAAAACTATTCACTAACTTGAATTAAATTTAGCCATTTTCTTGTTACATAATACTATTGAATCGTCAAATTGATTTGTAAGTGTTCAATAAAGAGACAATATCTTATTTTGATTAAATTTATTTGTTTACAATTTTTTATTAAAATTCCCAAATGATTTAGTAAGGTAAATGTTAATTTAACTAAATTTTTTAAGACTATATTTTCGAAATCTAAGGTTTTAATGTTGGAACAATGACAAATAAGTACTACCACTGTACCAGTTTAACTTCTTTATTATAATGTTGAGGTCGGTGATTCTATCTCAAAGCTCCACGTGTTGTTCAATTTTTGGTTTTTTCAATGCAGATGTGTACTCTTGTAAATCATGCAAGTACTATCGGATTATGTGAGCAAAGTTTAGTAACGCGCATGATGTTCTCAGATAAAAGGTAGAAAATGATCAAGAGCAAAAAGTTTTAATTTAAGGGTTAAAATTTTAATTTTACTTTAGAGTGAAATAGGTAATATTATTAGTTATTAATAGAAAAATTAATACGGTCAATACAATGTAGACATGTAAATAAATTATGAAGGTTTTAAACTACTGAAATTTATTGTTTTCATAACATTAACCTATTTTAGAGAAACTAGCCAGATCTATATCCAGAAAATTATATATATATATATATATATATATATATATATATATATATAAAAAAATATATATATATATATATATATATATATATATATATATATATATAATATTTTAAAATTAATTAAATTTGCTAATTGATGGTCACGAGTTCTACAATTTGGCATGGGGTTTATCAATGTTCTAGTAATTAACAATTGAGGTTTTGATGGAGATATGAGAAGGAATCTGCCCCTTAGGTTTACAGAAACATATCTGAACTGAATCAAGGTTTTAAAAACTAGTCGTTGAAGTATTAGTAGTTTAATTGTAATTAAATTAGTAATAGTTAAGTAAAAATAAACAAAAATAGAATAATATTTATAAATTGTATTATTTTAAAAATAAATGTTCGACAAAAGTCATAAATGATAACTCAATATACATAATATTAAAAACTAAATATACAATTAAATCAAATATATCAATGATACTTAAATTTAATAACACGTAAAAATATTTATTAACAGATATAATTAATATAATTATCTATCATAGTAATATTAGGCTAATTGTTTCCATCATTATCAAGAACTAAGTGTAACTCTAACTTATATTCACTGCGTAGTTATAAACAAACCCACAGTCTTAATCCGACTATTATGTTTAATTTATAATAATAAGAAGAAGAAAGGTGATTATCTCGTTTCATTAAAGCATTTTAAAAACTATCCTTTAAGGTAATATTGTTTTCATCTTTTCATATATATAAAACTATTTCCAATAAAAAACTTTCCGTAATTTATAAAATTGATTGGATAAACTTTTTTTAAAAAAAAAAAATCAATATTTCAATGCTTACTTATAAACAAACCCACATTTCCAAACTCCTATATCTATTCATTTCAATTATTATTTATAAACAATAATAATATGAAATTAAAATTTAAATAAATATTAAATTTTCAATTCAATAAAAATTGAAAATGAACATATAAGTACTAAGGTCAAAATGAATCAACCTGTGTCACTTTTAATTCATGTTAGGTTAAAAAACAGTAACATATATATATATATATATATATATATATATATATATATATATATATTTACTTTGACCCATTTTGTCTGATATACACATGGAATAAGGTCGGACTGACCTACAGGCAAATTGATTGACCTGTTTATTTATTTATTTATTTTTTTTAATTTAGTGTTTAGCTGTCTTGGAGTTATGTAATTGATCTTTTGTATTGCTTTAATTAACATTTTTAATTTCATAGTAATATGAACTATAATATACTTTTATCAATTTTTATGTGTTTTAATTACATATATTAATAGAATTATTTCAAGTAATATTTAAACTAATATGCATAAATCTTGTTGTATATTACATTTTTATTGTTGAATATTAAATTTTAAACTTTTAAACAAGGATACATTATGATTTTTTTTTTGTTAGATAAATTATAATTTTTTTTCTAAATTTTTAATCAGACAAAAAATGATCCATTAATTTATAGAACAAATATATGTTGAAGTTAAAACATAGACTAAACTATACCATCAAATATTTTTAACATAGTCCGAAGGATGATACTAAGCTAATGATGGAACCGTCCATTTTCACAACACCTCTTACATAATTTTATGTAATTCTAATAATATTGATCTCAGTTATTAATAATTTGTTTGTGAAATCTCAATAACTTGTTGTCCAACGTTAACTTAGAAAATATAGTGACTGTAGGTTAGATCTTGCTACACTGGGGTTTATCCCAACCAAAAAAATTTATTACTATTAATGCGTGTTCAGCTAATTTTTGAAAAAACGTAGTGTTCTAAAACTTATGGTAAGTGGTAGTGATTGTACACCTAAAAAATTTGATAGTGCTGCAAAATCAAACCAACTAGCACTGCATTTGGTATTGTATAAAAAGAAGAGCAAGAAAAGAAGAAAAGAAAATGTACATGAGGATTTAGTGTGAAAAAATAGAGAAGAAAGTTTGCTATTTTTTTTTTCTCGCTTGCTTATGTCTTTTTTTTTTAATGTTAATTACAATAATAAATAAATATAAATACAAATGAAAGTTATATGAAATAAAATGAAGGTTATTCTATGATACTTAGAATTAGGTATATGTTTTTGAGTTAAAAGATGGTTATTTTTATATCCAAATTAAGTGGGTTAGAATTAACTGAAATGTTAGTTCATTTTAAACACATATATTTTATCTAATTTGTTTAAGCTGAGAGTTATACGGTTTGGAGTATGTGTGATTGAGATTATTAAACCCATCCAACAATTACCTGCTTCAAATATTTAATGTGAGATTGAGATTATTAAATATTTGGGATAGTTGTTACTTGGTATTTGAAAAAAAAATAAAAAAAAAAAAAAAT
>Ga0209489_105770_pt1 | contig 20926 bp, 8 predicted proteins | sample SiratrowhiteBW_FD_187527 | JGI IMG/M metagenome (GOLD analysis project Ga0209489, IMG submission 187527) | Root nodule microbial communities of legume samples collected from California, USA - Siratro white BW (SPAdes) (version 2) | ecosystem: Host-associated > Plants > Roots > Nodule | place: USA...
AGACCTATGTTTGACTCCTCATCAGTATCAGAACTAGATGAGTCCAAATCCTCCCAGGTTGACATGAGGCTCTTTTTCTTTTTAGAGAATTTCTTCTTTTCTTTCTCCTCTTTCTCTTCAACCCGATCAGGACGTTCTGATCTTAAGTGTCATGGTTTCTTGCATCCATAGCATATAATTTTGTCTTTGATTTCTTTTCCTTCTTTGGATTTGAACCTCCTGCTTTTGTAGTTTCCTCTCTTTTTGACTAGACGTCTCAGCTTGTTGGTTAGCAACAAGATCTCATCATCTTCATTAGAATCTGATTCTTCTTCAGAGATATCATCAATAACTTCTAGGGCTTTGGATGAGACATTCTTTACATTTTTCTGAGATGATTTCAAAGTCAAACTCTTCCCTTTTGTTGAACCTGCATCATTCTGTATAACCTACTCATATATAGTAAGAATACCTACCAATTCCTCCAGGGGCATGGCCTCAAGATCTTTAGAAGTTCTGAGAGCAGTTTCTTGAGCTCTCCATTTAGCAAGTAAAATTTTGAGAATTTTATCATTGATTTCATATTGACTAACAGTTGACCCCAAGGATCTTAGACTGTTTAGGATAACTTGCAAACGAGAAACCATAGATTGTATAGATTCATGATCTTCTATAGCAAACATTTTATATTGACGTTTAAGCATAGTCAATTTATTTCTTTTTAGCTCTTTTGAACCTTCATATGTGAGAGCAAGTGTATCCCACATCTCCTTAGCACTGACCATGGCATGTACCTTTAACATCTCTTCCTCGGATAAAGCACACATTATAAGGTGCCTAGCTTTAGCATTATTTTGACAAATGTGTTTTTCCTCCTCAGTCATAGATTCAAAAGGAAGCAGTTCTCCTGATTTATCAATCAATGTAGGTATGTCATTTTTAATAATATTAATTAACTCCATACCGTTATATTGGATAAAGTCAATCATCCACATCTTCCAAAGCTCATAATTTTGGCCCTTGAACAAGGATGGTCGACCCACGTGTAGCCCGTCTCCTTCTATTGAGTTCCTGTAGGATCGTGCCTCAAGTCCTGTGAAGAACTAACCCCTAAGGTTAGCTCTGATACCAACTGTAGGAACAATTAGCTCCAGAAGGGGGGTAGAATGGAGCCTGAACTCAATTCGCTATAAATAGAAACCACCAACCAAGGCAAAAATATATAAGCACAGATAAAGCAGTTTTATACTGGTTCACCCTAATCTCTTGGGCTACGTCTAGTTCTCCCTTAAACAAATTGTTCAAGAGGTTCCACTATTTAGCAAATAGTTACAACGAGTACACAAACCTCTCTAGGTTACAATGACTACACAAACCTCTCCAGGTTATCACGAGTACACAAACCTCTCCAAGTTATATCAGTCTCAATCTCCCCCTGAGATCAAGACCACTCAAGAAATAAATAAACACTCTCAAAAGAGAGAACAATGAAAGCTCACAAGGGTTTACTTCACAATAGTGAAGAATTACACAATGGTTTCACACAACCCAAACTCTATATGCGCTCAATAACAAATTGATAATAGACACTCAATATATTTTCTTTAAATGTATTGTATGATGTTTTTCTATTTTTGCTTCTCCTTGTTTTGTAACTTGAAATTGCTCCTTTATATGTAGTTTTTTAGAAACTAGCTGTTCGGATGCTTGAACAGAGCAATCTTGACTTTCTGATGTATGGAGCTCAAACTGGAAATGTTTCTCTAATTTTCATACTACATTAAACTTGATTAAGTCTTTATTGGAAATAATTTAAAATAACATACAGAAATTATATCTGGAATACTCATCAATAATTTGAATAATTTCTATTATGAACAGATTTGAACGTTAATGCACATCATGATATAAAATCAATTAATCACGTCTAAATACTCCATAATATTTTGAATAATTTTCATTATGAACAAATTTGAACATTAAAGCACAATATGATATAAATTCAATTAATCACATTTAAATACTTCATAATAATTTGAATAATTTCTATTATAAACAAATTTGAACGTTAAAGCACATAATACTATAAAATCAATTTAAATCAAATTAATAACATAAAAGTAAAAAATAGAAAACTTATCTCTTCATGAATCATGTGACTCCTACTTTAATAATAATAATGTTAACTGCATAAGGTATATAATTCATCAAATATAAATGTATACTTGAGTTTTGTTATCATCAAAACTTTATCAAATTATTTGATCCTATAAAGGGACTTTGGACTGTCTAATGTTCAGCAAACTATTATAATAATAATAATAATAATAATAATAAAAATAATAATAATAGTAATTCTTAATAATAATATCCCAAATATTTATAATATAATTGAAAATAGTATAAAAAATATTAATAATATTAAAACTATTTTTCATATAAATATAAATAATATTGATAATAATATAGTAATATTAAAAATATTATTAATCTAAATATAAATAATATGAATAGAAGTATTAATAATATTCCATATATTAAAAAACATATAATAATGTTAATATAAATAATAATAGTAATAATAATAATAATAATGTTATCAATAACATTAATAATATTTTGTGTATAAATATTAATAATATTAAAAACTTTAAAATATTAAACACAAAATTAATAATTTGAAAAAAAAATAATACTGATAATAATGATAATTAGAATTATAATAATATTATAACTAACAATATTAGAAATAATAATATTAGCAATAATAATAATAATATTAATATTAATAGTAATAATGATAAATATAATATTAATGATAATATTATTAATAATACCAATGATAATAATAATAGTAATACAAATTTAATAATAATAATAATAGTAATAAAAGTGTTAAAAATACCAATAATATTAGTTATAATATTAATAATATCAATAAAAATATTAATATTATTAATAATATTTACCTTTACTAATGTTATTATTAATAAATCAATATGAACATCATTAATAAGTGATAATAGTAGTTTTATCCATAAATATAAGTTCTTAAGTATTACCCACGGACCTAGATCCGTAGGTATTACCCACGAACATAAGTCTGTAGGTATTACCTACGGAAATAGTTCGTGGGTAATACCTATAGACCAATATCAGTGGGTAATACTAACGGATCTGTGTCTGTGGGTAATATCTACGAATCTATGTCCGTGGGTAATACCTACGGACTTAAATCCGTGGGTAATCCCTACAGATACAGATCCGTAGGTAATAATCCATGGGTAATGCTAAATTTACCTATGGACACAAATCCGTGGGTAAATTGAGTTTTTCTTGTAGTGTAAACCTCTTCAGGTTATCACGAGTACACAAACCTCTCCAGATTATACCAGTCCCAATCTCCCCCTAAGATCAAGACCGCTCAAGATTTAAAGAAACACTCTCAAAAGAGAGAACAATGAAAACTCACGAGGGTTTACTTCACAATGGTGAAGAATTACACAATAGTTTCACACAACCCAAACTCTATATGCTCTCAATAGCGAATTGACAAAGGACACTCAATATATTTTCTTCAAATGTATTGTATGATGTTTTTCTCTTTTTGCTTCTCCTTGTTGTGTAACTTGAAATTGCTCCTCTATATGTAGTTTTTTAGAAACTAGCCGTTGGGATGCTTGAACAGAGCAATCTTGACTTTCTGATGTATAGAGCTCAAACTGGAAATGTTTTTCTAATATTTTATATTGTATTAAACTTGATTAATTTTGTATCAAAAATAATTTAAAATAACATAGAGAAATTATATTTGAGATACTCATCAATAATTTGAATAATTTCCATTATGAACAGATCTGAACATTAAAGCACAATATGATATAAAATCAAGTAATCATATTTAAATATTTCATAATAATTTGAATAATTTCCATTATGAACAAATCTGAACATTAAAGCACAATATGATATAAAATCAATTTAAATCAAATCAATAACACATAAAAGTAAATAGTAAGAAAACTTATCTCTTTATAGACCATGTGTCTCCTGCTTTAATAATAATAATGTTAATTGCGCAATGTATATAAGTCATCAAATATGAATGTATACTTGAGTTTTGTTATCAGCAAAACTTTATCAAATGATTTGACCCTCTAAAGGGACTTTGGACCGTCTAATGTTCAATAATTAACACCTGATTCAATTGTTAAAATTGGTTTTTTCAATCAAAAAGCATGTTAAGATGAATTATACAAGCATTCCAGAAAATACAGTTGATTAAAATTCAGTTTCAGTTAACTATTTCCCATGTCAGAATCAGGTTTTAAGTGTTGTCCAGAAAAACAATCGACTATTTGTCAATTTTAAAAAGTTGGTTATACTAGAAATTCAATTTTGCAATGTAATAGGCACAAGAATGTAATTGTAGCAAGATAAAAGAGATCATAGAAGGAATTTTATACTGGTTAACTCTTCCTCAAGAGCTACATCCAGTAATTTGCAAAACTATGCAAAGATTTCACTAAAAACACTAAGTTTACAATCAAATACACAACAAAGACTTAATCTTGAACCCTACAAGATTGATCTAACACTTGCGTAGAAACCTACTACATAAGATGCAAAACCCTACTACAAAATGCAGAACCCTACTATAGTGTATTATGCAAACTTACAACAAAAGCTAAATTTCAATGAATTACCACACAAATTACACTCAAACACCCTATTCAAGTATAATGCAAACTAAATATCAATGAAATTCGAATTGTAACCAAATAAGAACACAATACAACAACAAAACCGATTTCAAGACAACAATAACCACTTATCTATAGTGAGAACAAGCTGCAAAATGGTCCTTCACATCAAATGCAAGCAAAGATCCACTTAAGAATGCAACTCAAGGATGATCTTGATCCAATTTTCATCAACCTCCCAAATCTTGAAGTATTCTCTCCAAGGAACTCTCAAGTGAATGTTTAGAACAATTTTGTAAACTTAGAAAATTTATTTCATGCCCTGAAAACTGCAGCCCACAATGTTTCATACAAAAGCTTGCACTCTTAAGTAAAATCAATCGATTGTATTTGAAAAACAATCGGTTGATTTTACATCAGCACAAAAACAGTCAATTGTTTTCCATAAACAGTTGGTTGTTTTTGTTCAGTAGTAGAGTTTTTCATAAAACAAGCTTCGAAATTGATTTTTCACTTGAGCAAATTGGAGTTCCTTGCATGCAAATGATATACTGATATAAAACAAATGCAAACTACAACTTAAGACTCTTTAAACTACCTAAACCAAAACTCCAAACCATATCTTCATCAAATCTTCCAAAGCTTCATAGGATTGCTTCATCAAATCTCCAATCCAAGGGATGTATCCAACACAAACCTAACCTTACAAGTCAGTTTTGTAAGATTGAGTTAGACTTAAATTCCACTTCTTAATATATATTTAGAGGAATAACAAATTTCATTTGTGAATAGATGTTTTAAGGTCATTGGACGATATTGAAACCAACAGGCAAAACAAAAAATCGTGTATACGGTGGTAGTTATTTTTGTATACAATGTCAGTATAAACATCATTGTATATGTGTCTAGCAATTCTGCATACTGCCATAGATCTGGGTGCCACAAAATATAATATGGCGTTCTTACGCGAAACGTGTAGCATCTTCTATTTAACAACTTGTATAAAGTGATATTTGTAAGCATGTGAATAATGTTAGTTAAAATTGTTGTAATTATTTTAATTGACAAAAAAATTTCATCACAGATCATGCTGCATGTAAACGTTGGTATTTATGTATTAATATGACGTTTATAATGATCATTATTATAATAAATTGTGAAATATAATACATTAGTTGGAACTGTTGTAATTTAAATATTAGATAAACTAAATATATCCACCAGTTTTTCATCTCATAATTTAATTAAACATGTCTTCGTAATTACTAATAAGATAATTAAACAATACACTACAAGAAAAATTGATTTTAGACACCAATTTATTGGTCTCTATAATGATAAAAATAGTCACTTACTTAACTAGAAACTAATTTAGAATATAATAGTATAAGTGACTAAAACTTTGGTAGCTAATATTAGATACCAATTATTTTGACTTAATTGGTCACTAAATTCAATCATTACTTTTATTTTGTAATTATTTAACAACCAAAACCTAATTTGGTGGTTATTTTGGTCACAGTTAGCAATCATTTTATTTGGTAACTAAAATTAACGTCTAAATAGTTTTTTTTTTCTTGTAGTGAAGGTTCACATTGTTCAAAACCATATTAAATTTATAGGATAACTTAAATTGTCCAAACACTATTACAAGATAGCTATTAGAAGACATTATTTCAAGTCAACTTCATTAATTAGTCTTGTTTGCTCACTTGACCCTACAACTTGATTTGGTGATGAAGCACCACTTTCAACATTTGATGCCTAAAAGAAATAAATAAAAGTTGTAAGTTATTCATTTTCAATGTTTATAAAATAAATAAAGACAACAATATTATAATTGCAGCAAAATGTTCTAGAGTGTCCGGTCTAGAATTAATATATGAATTTGTTCCTTCATAGTTGCAAGCTCAATTTCCATCTTGACTACCTTGTCTTCAATATTTGGTGAAGTTGCACTAGGGGAAGTGTTAGCACCAAGGCTAAGCATGTGATTTGATGAAGTCAATATTGTGAGCACCAAGGCTTAGCATGTGAAGCTGATGAAGACTGCCTCATGAAGAATCTGTTGAAACCAACCTGGACCAGAATTGTTCAAGTGAAGACTTTGTGCCAACATGAAGATGGTTGGGTGATTAGGTCTTAGTCCTTAGTTGGGTTTGTGTGTTGGTGATTGGCTTAGTCCTTAATCACTAGTGGCATGGTTCATCACTTCTGAGGTGCTAAAAAGATTGACAAATATTTTTTATTAAAATTGTTTTTAATAAAAATAACCCAAAATGTTTTTGCTGGAAAAAGGTTTTTCAATCGATTGAATTTCTAAAACAGTCGATTGAATGTGACAGTTATTTCTGTTACAACTAAAATACAGTTATTGTTGTTACAACTGAAACCTTTGACTGGGTCAAACTAACGGTCAAATTCAATCGATTGAATGGTTTGTTCAATTAATTGAATTGTGACAGCTAAGCTATTTTTAAAACTGATTTGGGTATTTAAAGGAATAAGAATCACCACTTTCAGAATTATCAAAACAAAAACTTTCGAAAAGCATTCCTTGAGATTTTCTAAGAGAGATATTGCCTCTTTTGTGCGATCATCATTTTTGCAAACCTTTTCAAATCAAGAAACCTCCAAGAACGTGAATCTTTAAAACATCCTTGAAGTAAGGTTCTTGCTATTTTGGTTCTGGACCAAAGCTAAGTCTTCTACACCTGATCTTCATTCTGTGTAATCTGTTTTGTGTATAAGTACTCTGTAATCTTTTCTGATCCTGTTGATCTGTAATCTGTTTGTTGTTTTCAATTACTAGGTTTGTAATTGAGTTGGTGCAGTGGGTTCTGCACTGGTCTCGCATCTGCTGAGGGATTCAGTAGAGGGTGAGTACTGCTGGGAGCAGTGTTGCTTGCGGACTGCAAGTGTTGTGGTGCAGTGGGTTTCTGCACTGGTTACACACTAGTTGAGAGGTTCAGTCAGGTGTGGGTTTACTACTGGGAGCAAGGGTTGTAAACTGATCTTGTGATCTGTTTTAGTGGAAATCTTTGCTAGTTTGCAAAGGACTGGACGTAGCCCTTGAGGAAGGGTGAACCAGGATAAAAATTCCATGTTCTTGCTTTTCTCCCCACTCTTCTTGATTGCTTTTATTCACTGCTGCCATCACTTAATCTGACTGAATTAAAATTTGTTCATACTGTTGATCATACTCTGAACATCTACTTTCATAATCAACTGTGATTCTGGATTGTGTTTGATTTACTGGATTGTGTTTTAAACATCTTAAATCTAGATTAACACATTTATACATTGTAAACTGTTTTCTGGGTTTAACTGATTTCTGGGTTTATCTCTGATATTTTCCGCTGTGCACAATCGATTGTTTACCTGACAGTCCAGAATTACATAGTCAATCGATTGAATAAAGAATTTTCATTCCCTACTTCAAGAACAAATCAGATTTGCGAAAAGTTTTTGAAAGTTCAATTCACCCGCCCTCTTGAACTCGGTTTAAACCTTATTTTACAGGAAGCATAGTTCATACCATTCAACTTTGTTGTGGATCTCTTAAAAATGAAGCTATCAGAAGCTCCATATGAATCATCTAACCTAATCTGGATGCTCCTTACCATATATGACACCAATTGGATGAGTAAAAAATTTTGTGAAATGATTACCAGCTTTAAAGACAACACCTCGCTTTTTCTCATAATTGAATAGGAACACACGAAGAACTTTTTTATTTGATCTGATAAAATCAAAATTCATTTACAACTGTCATATTCAAATTAGTTCAACTTCAAAATCAATGAAGGAAAAGATGTGGCGGGTGGAGGCAACTAGTGATCAAGAAATCAAGACACCTATGTCTCTCCAACATCCTGTAAAACAAGTTTTGGCCGAGTTCAAGAGGGGGTGAATTGAACTATTAAACATTTTTTGCAAATATACCTTTGTAAAATGAAGAATGAAAATTCTTTAATGAAACTATTGAAAGATGATATTATGAAGTGTACAGTAACAGTTCTATACATTCTAGAATCAAAACAATCAATAAAATCTTACACTAAAATGATTTAACCAGATACAGAAACAATAAACTGAAATCAAAAATCAATTTTGTAAACCCAGAAAACAGTTTAACTAAATCTGGAAAGAGTGTACTGAAAGCAAGTCAAGAATCCAATTTCGAATACTTCAGATAATCAGTAAAAGAAGTTTATTATAAATTAATTATCCAACACTACAAATAAGATTTAATTTGTAAATCCTGAAATAATAAAGATTTCAAGAAAAAACTTCTTTTCTGGAAAAATTAAACTGATGAATAGTAATTCTAGTAAACTAGAAACACTAATCAAATTCAAGAATAGATTCAGTAAAATGTTTTTGAAGAATTTATAGTTTCGGGGAAAATAAAAAATTCAATAAAAGATTAAACAGTCAATAAAATGTGATGAACAGTGAATTTCACAAGCAAGAATAAAAACAAGAAATGTTCAAGAAGAAAGCAAGAAAGATCAAGAACACAAGATTTTATCCTAGTTCACCCTCCTCAAGGTCTACATCCAGTCATTTGCCAACAAGCAAAGATTTCCACTAATCAAGATTACCAAGATCATTTTTCAACAATACAAGCACTTGGAACCAACAAGAACACATTGTTCCTAGCAGTAACCAACCTACTGAACCCTTCAGCAAGTCAAATACAATACAAACTTCACTACACCCAGCAGTAAACAACCTACTGAACCCCTCAGCAAGTTAAACACAATACAGAATCCACTACACCAACCAAATTACAACACCCTATGTAATTTGCAACCACTCACTTTACAATACAAAGAAAGATCAATATCATTACAACACAAAAGTACTTCTATACTCAGCATATTACAAATGTATTATAGAATCAGTATAGAAGACTTAGCTTTGATTCAGAATCAGTTTGCACTAAATCCACTTATGATCGAGCTCCAAGATTCAAGTTTTTGATGTTTTGTTAATAAAAAACCAATGTCAAACTTTGTTCTCACATTAAGGGCGCTTTTTCTCACTTGGAAAATCACAAACTTAGTCACTTAGAATGTTTTTCGTGTTTATTTCAAATTGTGTTCCACCCTTATATAGACAATTGATTTATAACAGACAAAAAATTCAATCAATTGTTTTAATCATTCAATCGATTATTTTTCTATAACACATAAAAAATCCAGCAAGTTCAATAATGAAAACACGGTTTACTGGTTTTAATTCTAAAAATACCTTTTCAAAAATTATTTAATCATTATGAATCTTTTGAGCTCTTCTTAAGTGTACAAGTTATGCAGAATGATTTTGAATCAAAAACCATACTCACACACACACAACCTAAGTTCTAGACCAAAACTCCCACTAGACTTCATGAAGTCTTCAAGTAATCTACTCATAAGCTATGGTCCAAGAACTTCATCATGTTGTTGACTTCATCAAATCCTTTAGCAACTCTTGGGGCTAACACATCCTACCAAATCAAATACAACAACAAATTTAATTCTGAATAGGCATAAAAAATATTAACCCGAGATGTTCATAAAATTAGAACGATGATCATGACATTTAGAACGATGCTACTAATATTCACGACAAGACCTTCAAGAACTTGTACTTACGTTAAGGTAACAACCAGAGGTAGACCTTCTGGCACTACAACAACCACAATTGTGACTTGGAATATAGTTCTTAAAATCAAAAAAGAAAAGTTAAATGTGTAAAATATTTCAAAACTCGCACTTAGTGCAACGATAAAAGTTTTGATGACCCATCTACTACATTGCTGACACTATTATTTCCAACAACAAATTCAACTTTTCCATCTACATATTGGTATATGGTCAAAAAAGTATCTACAATTTCATAGTCAAAATATAGAATTTCAAAAAGGTACAAAAAACCTATTTCCTCAAATATCACTAAGCATGATTAACACAATAGTAGTTTACGCACTATTGCATAAAGAAGATAAACACCGATTAACGACAATCAAGATGATAAAAATTCAACCAAAATACTGTTCAAAGCATCAAATTCATAACATTAAAAGACACATGTAAATTATTATAATTAATAATTGAAATTATTAATTATTATAGACACAATTTATTATTTCAAATGCCAAAAAAATAGCATTAAGTTATCTAATTCAAAATATTTTAATTTATTGAAAGTATATGAACAATATAATACAAGGGAATGGATCTCTTACAAAAAAAACTAGTTTTAGTGACATAAATATTCATCACTATAAATTATAAAAATGTCATTATTAACATCTTGTGACAATAATTGAATTGACACTAGTACTCTTGTCACTGTTACAGTAGTGACAATAATTTTAGATGTTACTAAAATTAAGTCTTATTGAGACAAATAAAATTGTCACTAATAATTTTATGTAATAGTGACAATAATAAAATATTACAAATATAAAATACATTTGTGACAATAATAAAATATCACAAATAAATTAATTATTATTATTATTATTAATTTATCATAATTAATAGTATTTTATTATCAAAATTTATATAATTATTAGCTATAAATTGTTTCTAACTATTAATATTTTATCATTGTTATTAAAAATTATGACAATTTGTAATAAATATCATATCATGATTAATAAGCAAACTATATTTAAAATTTCAAAATATATATTAATTAAATAAATAAACATAAGATATAAATATAAAATATTCATTACATTTAAAAATACAAAAAAAAATATACAACAACAACCTATAATAGAGCTACAACAACAATATGCCTCCATCACAATACAAACTGACACTACAAGAAGGCTAATATATACTAAACCTTCTGATAGAAATTGACTTTAGAACTACTCTAATGTGTTACATAATTCACCATACAAGTAATCCTATTCTACACTATAAAACCATCTTTCATGTAGTCTTTTGTATGATATCCAAATGTGCCATGTGTAAGACATCTAAAGGGGAAACACCAATACCATTTGTCAACACTCAATGATAAAATAAAAATATTTTATTTTTTGGTTTAAATTTTCAAATAAAAATTGGAAAAGAAAAAAGAAAAGAGATAAATAAATAAATAAAAATTAGAAAATGATAAAAAAATAAATAAAAAGAAAAATAAAATAAAATAATTATAATAATAAGAGAATAATAATAAAAAAATGTAAGACAATAATAATAAATGGAGAAGGAGAAACCAAAAAGAGAGGGAAAAATTTGAAAGAGATAGTGCTGCAAAAAGAAAGGGAGAACAAAAATTTAAATGCAATGACAAATGGTAGACACACATTGGCTGAAGGCACTATTCATGCTTCTCACACATGCATGCATAAGGAGTAGTTCTAGGAGCAATAGTTAGCAGGTCATTTAGAATGATTTTGGTGCCTAAACACACTACACTGACTCTTTATGGGCTTGGGCCGCCGAAGGATGATCGGCAAACTACCGGTGACCGGTTCTCACGTTCAAAAATTGGCTATATAAGGGGCTCACGTGTTGTACCTCACACATTCATTTTGCGATTTGCTTGCATCTCTGAATTCCTAGGGCATTAGAGAGTCAGAGAGAGAGAGAGCAATGGGAAGAGAGAAAGAGTGCTTGAAACGTCGGAAAACACCAAACCGAAAAACACTCGAGTCTCGCCGGAGTAGTGGCGGACCTTCAACAAAGCTTGGTTTTTGTACTTTAAGAGGTGCGTATCTTCATTCTCGTTTCATTTCCATATCATTTGTGATTTGTCTCTTCCTGTAAACACCTTATTTTGCATCATCAAAGCTTATTTTGTTCTCCATGTATGATGCATATCTTTGCCTGCGAATCATTGCACGAGCATGAGAAGAAGGTGACTAACCTTTCCCAACCTCTGGACTAGCAATTTGAGATCGCCAGAAAATCGCTCCGGCGAGGCTGCATTTTTTCATTTTTCTTCTTCATCTTACATTTAAATAACTCCAAATCACTTGATGCACCTTGTAGGAGTATGAATAAATGAAAATATAGAGGTTTAATGTGTAGATCAATTGAAACCAAATTTAAAGTGTTCTTGTGCATGAGATGTGTGAATGAGTGAGAGAGAAAGTGAGCATATGTTGTTTCTGTGCCTGTACATGACTCTTGTGCATAGCCTAAGATTTGTACATGATGATTCAATGAAAATATAACCATCACAGTAAACCAAACACGTAAAATCGATTTTAAAAATTAATAAACTCATTGAGGCATTTTGTCGAGCACCTAGTGTGCTTGACTTTGTCCAGTGACTCAACTTTGGAGTGAATTTGTGAGCATTTGGTGAACCTGTGAGAGTGGTGGAGGAGTGTGTTGGAAAGATCTCTTAGATATCTTTTCAATGACATATTACATGACCATTTATGATAACCATAAGTGCTCCAAATCTAACCCCTAAATTCGGGTTTCACCATTAATCTTATTTCTTGGCACATAAAATAACATAAGTGGAGCATGGACACTACTTTGAGGCTTTTGTTCTCAAAATCCTTGAATCTTTAGACCTCGTGTGAGGGTGCGTTGAAAAGAGCTTGTGGAGCTCTTCAAAGTGGTATATAACTTCGCCATTTATGATAGCTTTAAATCCCTTAAAACTAGCCCCGAAAATCAGGTCTCACCACTATTTTCTAGTGATCTGGTATAGGCAGGGTGCAAGTTGGTAACTAGAACAACTTTGGAGCACTCGTTCTCGACATCCATAAACCTTTAGGAGATGTGTGAGTATGTATTGGAAAGAGCTCATGGAGCGCTTTACAACGATATATGGCAAGGCCATTTATGACACCATTAAGACTCTCAAAATCAACTCCGAAAATCGGGTTTCACCACTGGATTCTTTGTGCCCAATGTTGAAATGCGCAAGTTGGCCACTGGACCAACTTTGAGGATTTATTTCTCAAGTTCCTTTAACTTGTAAGAGCTGTGTGAGCATGCGTTGGAAAGAGCTCTTGGAGCTCTTTAATTTGGTATATGGCTCGTTCATTCATGTGTCCATTTGATACCTCAAATTTCCCTCCATAGTTTGGGTTTTATCATTTTATGCAGCCCCCACATGCTGAATTTTCCAAGTCCCAAACCCTTTGCTTTTGACTCATAAGGCTTGCTTGAGTTAGATGAACCTTCTAGTTGTACGAACACTGCCCAAAGGATGCGTTTGATCTAGCTCATAGCTTGCATCTTGAACAAACCTTCCTCTTTTGGCTTCCCTTTTGCTTTAGTCCAATATAGGTGCAAACTTAATCCATTGACGTGATAGCCCTTGGCACGTATGCTGTCTCTTTAGGGTTCACCTACAGTGGTTAAGAATAAAACTCTCTCTTTCTCCAAAGCTTTGGCTCGTTTCGACTCACAGTGTAGGAAAATGCATGTACGTTGCTACCTTTCAGCACTGAGAGTTTAGCGAACCAAAGTAATAATAACCCGACCATACAACCCCATGTGACCCACATCCGCTAGCATTATGCATGGAGTATTTGCACGATCACTGTCTTCCTTTTGATAAGCCTTTTCTTTACAACCAATGTCTTTTCTTCATAAAAATTTCAAAAAGGCCAAAATCCCCTCACCCACCAATCTAGTAAAAATTAATAAAATAATAGAAAATCATAAAAAACTCCACACCCCTTGTTATAGGAAGAACTACGTATGCCCTGATTTTCTGTTTCATAATAGAAATACGTAGGAGCGAGGTCAAACTTCATCGGGTCCCCCTCAATTTAAATCCTCATTTTTGTCTGTGCTTCTTTCTTTAAATTACGAATTAAAGCATCTAGAAAATCTCTTATTTCTCATTCACATTTCGATTCAAGGTATTGTCTTTAGACAGGCGAAGTGGGGTGCTAATACCATCCCCACTCATAACCGACTCCCTTACCCTTTTCTCTGAACTTGCAGACCCTTTTTTAAATTTCCATAGTTTTCCTTAAAATTATGGTGGTGAATCCATTTGTATTATTCTTTACTTCCTCCATATTACCCAAATTAAAATAAAATATCTTTCTTTTTTGGGATCGTTGTGCGTCGTCAATGAGGTCGCAACACCATCCATTCATCCAACTTGTGTCATGTGTTTGGACCACAACGAACAAAGTATAAGTAATGCCTTGAAGTAGAAGAAAATCCAATATGCACAAGAATGGCATATAAATCACATATCTTCCGTACCTATCAGCATAAAAATGAGTTAGAACACAATTCATTAAGGAAACAAGACAACTCAAACTACACATGTAAAGATATAAAAATGTAAGTTCAGTTATAAAACCACAACTCACATCATTGTTTTGATTACAAATGGTGTAAGGCCGCAAGTCTAACTCCAATGGGAAATCAATATGCTTATCAATCTTCTCAACATGAACCCCATCTGTCTTAAATATCTTTAAATGAAATAAGTTGTTTCTTCATAAACACTTCTTCCTTGCAGTTATCACATCTAAAGTTTGTGTCAATCTTTTCCATCTTAGTAAAAGATTCCAAAAGACTTGGAAGACAATCTACATTATCTATCTCTAAACCCATGTCAATTAATGGAACATAAACGTCATAAGTGTGAGCAGAGCTACAACATTGAAGCTAAAAGACAAAGACAATGAACAAATACATATTACTAATTTAGAAAACAAAGCATTGTTAATCAAAACCAAAATACAAATACCAAAAAGATAATTTATCAAACACGAGACAAATAATGCACTTTACTGTCATACTTTGCTAATGAGACAACCTCCGAATACTTTCTATACAAGATTATCAACATTAGCCATAAAAGATGGATGTAACTCAAATTGTTCAAAAATTTCAAAGGTGAGAGAGTTCTTCCGGAAGCAGCCAAGGAAGGTTCAACCTGGTGACAAAAAGTGCAGATAACATAGAAGCGATCCATATGACCTAAAATTTCCAATTTGAAAATTGAAAACTACACAAGAGAAATGGATACAGACACTCAAACTATAAACATAACAGCAAGGAGCAAACGACTATGAAGGCATTGCTTTACAAATTTCAACCCTACAGATAATCCACTCACTCAATCAGTCAACCATAAAAGTAATGCATAAACAATTGATCATAAGTAACTCCAAAAGTCCCTCAACAACACTGCAGATCACCAAATAAACTATAACTAAACATGTATAAACAACACCAAACTGAGAATTGAAATAAGCACAGTAAGTGTAAAGCATTGCAGAATACCCTGCATGTAGAGGCACAATATGTGTAAAGCATTGCAGAATAGCATTAAGAAAACATGTATTTCCAAGATTCCAAAGCCATGCTTCCTTTTAAAGGAAACATATTATCATCAATATAAAATTTTAGAGAAAAAATCACTAAAAGAATAAAGCCCAAGAAAACAACGACCACAACCATGTTAAAAGGCCCAATTTCCAAACAAATGTTGCACCCATTGAACCCTCGTTCTCGTCTAAGAGTCTGTTCCTTAGGTAGGGATCCATGATTATAACGCCACCGTCGAGATGGCTGAAGACAAAGCCAACAACAAAGTTGAATCATTGTTGAGCTGTCGGAACTGCAAGGCCGTATTAGAATCCTCTTTCGCCCGCAAACACGGGAACCCATTGGAAAAGTAGATTTGCCGACGGGACCTATATGATTGCAAGAACCACCGACTGATTCTAATAGTTTCAAAAAATAAATCCGTTGCAGGAACCTCTAATGGCCACTCTGCGAACTTAGCGAGTGAAGAGTTTGAGAAATATATTGAATTTCACAACTTAGAGTAAAGTTAGGGTTGAAAAGTTTGTGATTTAAATGATGTTGAACAATGACTACAAATGAAGGTGGAGGGTTTTAAACTGGGAAAAATAGGGAGAAATTTGGATTAGAAATCAAACAATCACAGATTAGGGAAGTGGGTTTTGGAGGTTAGAGTTTCGATAGAGAAAGAAGATGAGGAAAGGTGAAAAGCTTTTGAAATGAAAGGGAAAAGGGATTCAATGTTTTGAGAGTTTTGGAACCAAAATAATTTTAATAAAAGTGGCTAAATCTGTAATACTGTGTTGAAGACAAGATATAAGCTAAACTAACAATTTTCTTAATCTTGATACTAATCCTAACTCTCAGTTATTTATGTGTAATAATATAATTAATAATTAACTACCAGTCATAGTATGTTGTGAAATAAAACTAAATGAATTTTAAAAAAATAAAAAATATATACTTTTTCTTAAATAAAAAGCAATAATTTTTTATTTTTTTTGCTATTTACAACTTGTTTCTTTAATGCGCCTCCCCATTTGTTTTTGGGTCATCAAGTTATTTGTTGCTATTTGCTCCTCCTTTTCTTTAATGTGCACCCCCGTTCTTTTTTAGGCCATCAAGTTTTTCTATGTGCACCCCTTTTTCTTTAATGTACACTCCTCTTTATATTTTTTGTGTTCACAAGCCAATTTTTGTTATTTACACCTTTTTCTCTTCCTCCCTATCGTATATAGGGCCTTGGCCCAAATTTTAATTACACTTCTTTTTCCTCATCTCTTCATATTCGACATTAGATGCAATGTTTTAGTTGACCAAAAATTTATTAATAACTAAATTTATTTAATCTAATCTAACTAAATGCATCTAAATTAATTGCACTCTTCAGTTAAACAGAATTGCAGTGTTCAGTTATTTAAATAAATAAAAAAACAGGATGGCTCCAATTCACTTAATGTAGAAAATGCAATGAATCATTGAAAAAATAGTTTAAAAAGGAAAGAGGCCAGTGGCTTGAAGGTTACAACTTACACACAAAAAATAAAATTCACAGAGGGCAATTCACATAGTTTACAATTTTCACACAGAAAGCAAAAAAAAGAAAAAGGATTCACAGAGCAATAAGTTTTGTGAATTCACACAGAGTTATACAGATAATTGTTTCACTGGAAAGAGCAGAAAACATTACATAAAAACCAAAACAAGAGTAAGAAAACAACAATAAAAATGGAGGCTTCAAGAGGTACGTAAAAATTTGATATTATGCGAGCATGTATGTATCTCTGTGTTGATTCCAATTGTTGTGCTTTTGCTGTGTGCTTCATTTATTTCGTCAATTTTTATTCGGTCTTTTCATTCCTAAAAACACAAATACCAAAGCAGTAAGATTCAATTCCTAATAAAACATATTTGAGAAATCAACCAGAAAATAGGGTACCAAGTGTACTAAACTTTGAAATCCAAATTGTCGTGATATTGTGATCATTCGAAAATACCTGTAAATTAGATTGATAAGTAGTTTTCAAAATTATCAAATTTGAATCAATTTGAAAGAAACAAGATACTTTGCAAATAATTTTACCTGAATAGTAGCTAATGCAACTATAATTTTGATTTTGAACTACTCTGAATCCTTTGCTACCCCCGAAACAGATATGTAGTGAAGAATTCCCAATGTGGAAATAGATATTGTTCTTACCGAGATCCGATTTGGTGTCTTGACGAGGTGGGCTATGATGAATGATATAAATAAATCTTTCAATATCTACAAGAGTCTCAAAACAATAAACAAATCTTGTTATGTTTATACACACAAACTTTCATATGATATTTTATTTCAATTCCAAATTACAAAATATATTTTTCAGCACTCTTAAGAATCAACCAATCAAGTCATGGATCTGCATTATAGGCAATAACATTAGAATTAAAATACCAATTCATTGAAAGAAAATATATAAATGTGAAAAATAGAACAATTACATGAGAGTTTAGAAAGATTTAATCTAACCCCAACAACAGAGAATTTAGCTCCTCGTAGACATGAGCGTAGCAAACCTTACAAAAGCATAGTATAATAGGAAGAATCTACAAAAAATCCTAAGAATGCCTTACAAAAGTGATTTATGAGATCCAATAGTCTAAGTTGCCTACCGTCGTGCAAGCAACTATTAAATAAACTCTAAAATTTGACATTCGTGCTCGGCTCAGGTCAGCTATGTCGAGTGCCATTGGATTATGTTGCATATCAAAGCCCTGAATCCCAACCTGCACCAGGTCATGTAGTTTGTATTAGGCACATTTCTCTAACCTTGCAATCGGGTTCTCTTGCATTCGGTCTCAGGTTTGTTAAGTCGAGCTTGGCTTCTTTTGCTCTAATTTTGTCTCCTTTCTCTCACTTCTTCAAGGCTTCATTCCTCCTTTTTCTAATCTGATGTTTTTCTACTTAATTTCAATCAAACTACCATAAGTAATCAAACCCTTTTTCTAACTCTCATAATCAATTATTAACAAAAATCAAATAAAATTGAGAATTAAGCAGATTTTAAATGTGGAGAGAGTGGATTTTTGTCATAAAAATAGGTCAATAAATAAAACTCTATCAAACTCTCCCAAAGTTAAAACTTTGTTTGTCCTTGAGCAAAGGTAACATAGCATAAACGAACAATTATTCCACAATGATATAAAAACTTAGAACCAATTCACCTACCACATCAGAATTCAACCAAGTATGTTTCTCCTAACATCAACCCATGAATGGACAATTATATACCTTTTTTTTCTCATTAATTTGTGACATCTGTAGATGAATCATCAACACACATACCAACATACTAACTCTAAACAATAAAATCTCTATGTTTTTCCTTGACTTAACTTCATCAAATAACCATCTGCATCAATGACAACAGATGGTGTTGAGATTACTCATTTATCTGGACTATTCACTATAATTGCTAATCCTGGTGTTATTCCTAATATTATTTCTAATATCATATTATTCTTAATTTTATAAATTTTCTTCAAATGATTATTTCTAATTTTTTAGTGAATCTCGTTCATTTATTCTTTATTGTTTTGATGTAATACACACACATTCACTTTCCTACTTCTTTCTTTGTCAACTATGAATTATAACTAAAGATCTTGATGGGTGCTCCTAACTTTCCTAATTCATTCACGATTGATATCTCAACTTATTTTTTAAGAAATGTAATGGAGTACTAATGTGGTGGAGAATTCAATTGCTTTTAGAGGGATTGCTCACTCTACTTTAACCTTCACTCACAATTTAGATATTCCTTTAGCGGTAGATGGTCTAGTAGTTGTAACTTTCTTCTTGCCACCGATAGTTTACAACAATCCCTTGACCAACCTTTTTCACATGCAATATGATGTAAAATTGTTATTAGAAGTCTATTGTATATTTAGCATTAGAAAGAAATATGTATAATATGAAGAACGAATATATGGCCATGTAATAGAAGATGGATATATAAATGGATATGTAAATATAAATGAAGTCAAATGGATGTATGATAAATCTAAGAATTATTCTAGATGTCTTATATCCTATTCATCATCCCTTTTCAACCCTTTTCAATAGATGATCCTTTATTATGTTTTAAGCAATCTATTAAATGAATGACAATGAGTCTGGCTAACTATTTTAATTGAGTCTCTTAGTTCATTGTTTCATTATATTACAATTTTATTCATCCGCACTAGTTGTTTCTCGTATTAATTTTGTAACTCAATTTCATATTACATATTTCGTCTTAATCATTTGATAGAAATCTTTATGTCCATTTTACACGAGAATTTTCTTACATGTCCCATAATGAGTATAAAATCAACTAGAAAATATCAATACAATTTTCCACTAAGAATGCCTAAAGCTTAAAGGTCTCTTAGTTTATAACCACAAATTGTTAAAAGATTAACAACTTTCAATCCACTGCCAAATACTTCCAACAAATTTAGTCCCTTACAATACCACAATATCCTAGTTATAGCAAATAATTTTGCATCTTAACCACCTATTGAAAAAGATGAATATTTCAAAGAAACATGAAGAATTCTTCATAATGTCTTTTGAAATCATGGACCAAAACCCATTCAAAGCAATTAGCCTCAACACTTCTTCTGAAAGACTTTCATCGCCTGCTAAAGCATCCTCATAATATAACTTTATGAGTTTATTAGTTGATACTGACTTTACAAGAAATATATAGCAAACATGCTAATGGAAGTATTCAATTTTTCGAGATCAACATATTGAATATTTTATCCCATAAGATTGGAACTAGCCGTTTTAATCTCAAAAATCTTTTTCAAAAGCCTTTAGCCTTCAAACTTATACGTATTATGATTATATTTTGTCTAGTCTCATATATTTTGTCTAAGCCCAAAAAGACAATCCTGGTTTATCTAATTTAGGCAAGACGTTTTTTTTTTTTTTTTTTATTTTCTTAAATTATTTAA
>Ga0209489_105772_pt1 | contig 20922 bp, 13 predicted proteins | sample SiratrowhiteBW_FD_187527 | JGI IMG/M metagenome (GOLD analysis project Ga0209489, IMG submission 187527) | Root nodule microbial communities of legume samples collected from California, USA - Siratro white BW (SPAdes) (version 2) | ecosystem: Host-associated > Plants > Roots > Nodule | place...
GTACTCTTTCTCTTTCTGTTTTTTTTTTTTTTTCTTTTTTTTTCTTTTCCCAATAATTGTTTACGCATGTTTTTAGCCAAAGTCCCTTCCTTCTTCCACCTCTTGCTTTGCATCATATCCCCAATTAGCTTTCTGCTTCAGGGTGTTTCGATTTCCGTTGTGCCAAAAATAAAAATCAATTTTTTAAGATACTTGTGTCTCTATATTGGTCGCTTTCTCTGAATTGGCTAAACCAAAGGGAAATCCGCCCTTGTAGTTTGCGAAATTAAGATTACGGATTCAGAAATTGAATTTTCCTGATTGCAAATGTTTGGATCCGAAAGGAGTGTTAGCAGTTGCGGTCGTGTTTTGATGTATGACCTAGGTGAGCAATGTGGTCTTTGTTCTGTGAGTGTGACGCCATATTTGAAGCTTGAATACGAATCTCTCGAATATATTATCAAAAGACTATGTTATGCGTGGGTTTTGTGCTGCTTTTTTGCATGTTGACGCTGTTTGCTTCTTCAGAATAGAATCATCTTGTGACATAGAGGGACAAATACAAACACATAACCTCAGCTTCTGGATCAAAATAGGTGCAGTTACTACTGCTAAGTACGAAGGTGGAAGTGTTCTTTGTTTTAATGCATGAGAGGGGTAGACTGATTAGAGTTCACTAGTTTTTTTTTTTTTGTTTTGGTCTGTATTAAATGAACCTCCGGTTGGTTGGTGATGTCCTCTTATATTTCATGAGAATGAAAACACGATGAAGTGGTCCTGTGCAGGCAAAAAGCTTTTATGAATTAATCAATGGGACTGTGTGCAGGACCAATCAACCATCTGGGAATTTTAGGCTGGGTGATTTGCAAAATGGTATACTCAAAGCAATTTTCTTCAGAAATGTGGATTTTTCCATAGACTATAATCAGTTACATGATGATGTAGAAACAGTGCAGTTTGTGGATAAATGTAGTTGAATGAGTTCCACAGCAACCGCCAAGATTAATTTATCCCTTTTATGGTTTCTGAGACAGCTTTTTCTTCATCTGCAACCATTAGATCTGTCTGGTCAACTTTCGAATTGTGATTATGGCATTAAAGTATAATTTAGTTATAATCCTGCAATTGCGTTATTCAGGTAATGCTTGATTTCAATCCCCATCCCCTGGCATCTTAAATATATCATTTTCATCATCTCTCAAATCAATAAGAAAATGAAATAGAAGGCTTCCAAGTTTTCAACAAAATTAAGTTAGAGGGATAGAGAACTAGGATCATCTTCTAATTATTTTTTTATCTATATCTCTGTAGCATGTTACACTCATGTCTTGTTTCATTTGTGTAATCTTTTCTATGTAGAGTTATACAGAGTAACACATGGTGCGTTTTACAATAATTTGAAATCACAAGGGTTGGAATTCAATTAACCAAAGCAATTGTTTTTCATTACTAATAAAAAAGGCTTGGTTCAATTCCCAAGGTGTTGGTCAAGCGGTGTAAGACAAAGTCTTGTATTTGATAGGTCATAGGCTCAAGCTCCCCCTCATTTCCTTGGAATGATAGGTTGTAGGTGTTCTTCGAGTAGCTTCCCCTATCTTGGACTAAGGCACCATCCTGGCTTCTCCTGTTCCTAATTTAATTTCATGAAAAAGTGCTTAGTTTCAAATTATGCTCCTTTGGTTCCTTATAAAATTTGAATTTCTATCATCAAAGAACTTATTGATTTTATGCCAGAGTTGAATGTTCTACTTCTGCAGCTCCCCTTTTGTAGGCAGCCTCGCAGTGTTCAGATTGAACAAGCAATAATCTATTTAAAAAACTACTACATTAGTGTATAACTTTGTAGATTTATATATTCTAAGTCTTCTGATGGGTTTTCTCACTTTCTTCTCCTTCTGCAATTATTTGCATTTGAATAATTTAGTTATTGAACATCCATTATCAGTTAGCTACTTTATTTACAGTTTGTATGTGTTTGACTTGTACAGCGATCCCAAATTTCCATTTTATTTAGGTGACTTTCTAACTGTTTGTAGAATTTAACCATTATTTCTTTTATGTATTGCAGAATCATTAATTAATTGGCCGGAAGTTTGATATAATGACATTTTTCAATTCCTATCCTTGGAAGCCATTGATAATTCATAAATATGATGGAAACCCTTAGAGTCAAATGACACTGCTCTTTCCTTGTTTTGGTGGATATATGGATAATCATTCTTTAGTTTTAGATAACACATCTGTCAGTACTGTTACTGTAGCAGAGCAGCCATTAGTCATCGGGCAAGAGTTTCCAGATGTGGAAACCTGCCGAAGAACACTGAAAGATATTGCCATTGCTATGCATTTTGATCTTCGGATAGTTAAGTCAGATCGCAGTCGTTTTATAGCAAAATGCTCCAAAGAAGGGTGCCCATGGCGTGTACATGTAGCAAAGTGTCCTGGTGTTCCAACTTTTACGGTAAGAACACTACAAGGAGAGCATACTTGTGAGGGAGTTCAGAACCTTCATCATCAGCAGGCATCAGTAGGTTGGGTTGCAAGATCTGTTGAAGCACGCATTCGAGATAATCCACAATACAAACCAAGGGAAATACTGCAAGATATTCGTGATCAGCATGGAGTTGCTGTTTCATACATGCAAGCTTGGCGGGGGAAGGAACGTAGCATGGCTGCCCTTCATGGAACATTTGAAGAGGGTTACCGTCTTCTCCCTGCTTACTGTGAACAAATAAGGAAAACCAACCCTGGTAGCATTGCATCTGTTGTTGCTACTGGACAAGAAAATTGTTTTCAAAGACTGTTTATTTCTTATCGTGCATCAATTTATGGGTTTATAAATGCTTGTAGGCCTCTTGTAGAACTTGACAGAGCACATCTTAAAGGAAAATACCTAGGTACACTGCTTTGTGCAGCAGCTGTTGATGCAGATGATGCGCTGTTTCCTTTGGCTATTGCTGTTGTTGATACTGAAAGTGATGATAATTGGATGTGGTTCATGTCAGAATTGCGGAAACTTCTAGGAGTGAACACAGACAACATGCCTAGGCTGACAATATTATCTGAAAGGCAAAGAGGCTTGGTGGAGGCGGTAGAAACACATTTTCCTAGTGCTTCACACGGTTTCTGTCTGCGTTTTGTTAGTGAAAATTTTCGTGATACATTTAAAAACACAAAGTTGGTAAACATCTTTTGGAATGCTGTTTATGCGCTTACTGCTGCTGAATTTGAAAGCAAGATTACTGAGATGATGGAAATTTCACAAGATGTGATATCATGGTTTCAACAATTTCCTCCTTATCTTTGGGCTGTGGCATACTTTGATGGTGTTCGATACGGCCATTTTACACTTGGGGTAACAGAATTATTGTATAACTGGGCCCTTGAGTGTCATGAGCTCCCTATAGTTCAGATGATGGAACACATCCGCCAGCAGATGGTATCTTGGTTTAATGATCGGCAGGACATGGGCATGAGGTGGACATCAATTCTCGTACCATCAGCTGAGAAGCGAATTTTGGAGGCAATTGCCGATGCTCATTGCTATCAAGTTCTCCGGGCAAACGAAGTTGAGTTTGAAATTGTGTCCACTGAGAGGACCAATATTGTAGATATACGGAGTCGTGAGTGCTCTTGTCGCCGTTGGCAGCTGTATGGTTTACCTTGTGCCCATGCTGCTGCTGCACTTATCTCTTGTGGACATAATGCCCATATGTTTGCTGAACCATGCTTCACTGTACAGAGTTACAGAATGACCTACTCTCAGATGATTAATCCTATACCAGATAAGAGCCAATGGAGAGATCAGGGAGAAGGAGCTGAAGGTGGAGGAGGGGCAAGGGTTGATATTATAATTCACCCACCAAAGACTCGCAGGCCACCTGGGAGGCCTAAAAAGAAGGTTCTACGAGTGGAGAACTTTAAGCGTCCCAAAAGAGTTGTCCAATGTGGTCGCTGTCACATGTTAGGACATTCTCAAAAGAAATGCACAATGCCCATTTGAAAAATTTGCTTGTTTGAAATATCTATTGTTTCAGGGACATTCTGCAATAGAATTAATGTTGTCTGTATTGTAATTTAAATGTATTCTGAACCTGTCAATGACAAAATAAGAATCCATTAGTTTTTGCCAAGGTTTTCATAAAATGTTGGCGGGCTGTCTGTGTGCCTATTTTCTCATTTCACTTAATAATTGATTAATGTTGGAAAATTGGCTTGCCGGCTTGAATCCGGTCAGTGTATTGCATCATAATTTCATAATGATTTGAGGTTGGGGAAAATAATCTGAACTGGTATGTATGATCATCACTCAAAATTCTTGGTTTTCCAATCTTTCAATTGTAGTTTTCTTGGTTATGTCTTGAAATATTACATATATTTCTTTACCGATTTGCTAAGACGTTCACTCTAGCGGAATGATAAGGCCAAGAAAACTATTTTAATTTAAAATAGTTCGGTCAAAGTCAAGAAAAGGCAAAGCATCCTTCAGAAGATGTGATCACAGTTCGCAGGTGCACGAGACATAAATATGACCAGATCAAAGTTAGGGTAGTTGTCTTTAAAATGTATCATTTTAGTTTTTGCAAAATCAAATAACAGTCCTCTTAAACTCTGACACTATCAAATGATGGTCATTTTGGTATTAGATTTTTAGCAATTAAATTGGTTATTCTTCATATTTTCAGTAACTAATTTAATGCGTGTCAATAGAATCATGGGCAGTCTGTGTTTATTTATAATTAGTAGTAGTAAAGGTAAATGTAACATTACTTGTCTACTTTTTTTGTTAAATGCCACCATTTTAGGCTTAGAATGAGAGGACATTAATCAATGACGTTTTACTCCTTACAAACGAAGCTAAAACTGAAAGCTGTGTAGTTACAATGTATCACTACCAATAGAAGGGTCAAATTAGTTAAGACAATGTGTACACTAAAAAATGTCTTCTTCGCAAAATATTTTTCTTTTCACTTTTCTTATCTAACTAAACACGACGAGAGAGAACTTAAATAAGTTGAAATAAGTTAGAGCAATCCATTTTTACAATTGATGAATTGCTCAATTCATCATGATAATAAGCAGAGACTCAGCATCAAATATGCAGTGTGCAATATAGTGTAAATTACATTGTATCATACTGGGAAACACAATCTTTGTAACTCTGGAACACCAAGAGAGATTTATAACTATTAAAAAGTAAGAACAATGGGATAAGCATTGTCTTCTTTGGTCATAGGTACAGTTGAATCAAAGCGCTATTCTGGTTCTGCTACCAGCTTGCACAGTAATAAATTGCAACCTTGAAAACAAGAGCATCATATTTACATCATTCACAGAATCATAACGAATAAAACAAATGAAAAGGTTAGTAAATTGACTTGTTCTGTATAGAAATATAGTTTTTCAAATTATCTGGTACTACCAACAAAACAAAGAACAAAACTTATATATTGTACTATAGGTATAATTAGTATTATTTTCTAATTAAATTTGGAGTGTTACATCTATGCTTTGCATTTTATTGAACATACATACTTATAAGATGAAATTTTAGATTTAATTGGAGCACAACACTATTATACTGACCTTCATCTCAGAAATACCTGGCCCCATTTATGGGAACTTCAGCTGACCTAACAATTAGGTACAAAGAATTACTCTGCAGGAATTGGAAATTGAAGATGAATCCAAATGGAAGGTTTGATAAATCACTAGCCTGATAATACATGACTGCGTATTTCTTCAAAACTTTGGGATGGTAAGCAGATTTTTTGCCTTGACTAACGTCCCACACCGGAAGAAAATATTGGATAAAACTAACTTGACTTATATAAATAGTTTAGATGAAAATGAAATTGTCATGATCCTTCAGGCAGTTAATGGGACATGAGGAGTGGATTAACCTCGCTACAATGCGAGTTGGGTGTTTGCCCCAAAGCCTGGTTACGACAATTGAACACCCTCCTTTTTCTTATCTGATCCCTATGCTGAAGGATAAGTGTATTAAGTTTAACTTAATTTTAAGTGTTTTTTTTCATTAAAATAAACTGTCAGTTTTATTGAGTTTAACTTAAACTTTTTTTCAGTGAAAGTTCAAGTGTTTTGTGCTGGTTAATAATAGGAATCATATGTTTGGTTCTTTATTTAATCAAATTAATTGTGCATAGAGTTTTTTTTCATCAAAAATTAAAATATTTGGTACTAGATTATATAGATATTACATGTTTGATTCTTTATTTGAGTTTATTATCTTTAATTAATAAAGCTAGAATGGATTTTGATCATACAACAAAACAAGGAATTTTAATCTTAATGTCTAATGCAATAGACTTAATAAAATATATCTGTTACCATTATCACTCAGAATAATTACACTCAAAACAAATATTATAACATCACAGACAGAAATAAGAATATAAATAATATGCATAATAATCAACATGAATAATGAATATAATAAAAAAGTAGTGTTATTTTTAACAGACAAAAATAAGAATATAAATAATATGCATAATAATCAACATGAACAAGGAATATAATAAAAAATTAGTGTTCTTTTTATCTGGAAAGAGTATTTGTAATAATTTATAATAATCAACATGAATAATGAATATAATAAAAAAGTAGTGTTATTTTTAACAGACAAAAATAAGAATATAAATAATATGCATAATAATCAACATGAACAATGAATATAATAAAAAATTAGTGTTATTTTTATCTGGAAAGAGTATTTGTAACAATTTATCGGACAAAAAAAATACGCCAATGCATGATATAATAAACAAAATCTAACGATAAAACACCCAAAAGAGTTTGGATTAGAAAAAAACATGGAAAGTAGTAGGTGATTTACTTATTAAAAAACTGATTTAAACAAGCATTTAGATTTTATTTTAAACTTCAAATCACAAATATAAAACTATTTTTCAACAGAAAACTACATCCACTTCAAACATATAGTATATGATGGTAAGTGATCAATCCACTAAGCACAATTTTTGTCTCACTTTTACAAAACGGTAAATTAGTGTCCCTCCATCAAAACTTATTCTCTTGACTGTGAAGACACCTAACAAAAAAACCACTTCAAGGTCTCATTTTAAGACATCCAGAGTAAAAGTTACCAACTATACTATCCAAATGACTTACCAACTCGTCAAACATCATTTCTACATTAAGAACCATGGATACTTACGAATAATATATCATTACACAAGAGCCTTGAGTACCCAAGGATCATACCAAAAGCTAGTCTCATCATTCTAAATTTTCAAATCAAAATCATCCTCTAAGATTCAACACCTTAGACCGTGACATTCCAACTTGTTGACCCCCTTTTGGAGTGAGCCATAAAATTATCTCCCTTTTCTATGCATCTAGCTTTTAACATTGAGACACAAAGATCTTTATAATATTGTGAAATATCCCAACCAGCTTTTCAAGTAAAGCTGTGGGATGATGGATTCTTACCCATAGCCCTTCAGGTTTGGATTTCTCACCTCCTTCTTTCAACCATTTGAAGCCTCTAACATTTTAGAAATCTAAATAGTTTGCGTATCATAGCAGAAAAGACTAATATTTACAGAATCAGTGTCTCTGCTTTGTTTAAAAAACTACTCTCCCAAACAACATAAATTAGAATGTATGTTAAGGGTGTAATTTTTCTAGCATATCAAGAAGTCCCACATCGCTCAGACACAAGAATAATTTATGAACATCATTCTGCTTCATGTCTTTCTAAAGAAAATAGTTTTCTAGCTTAAACTTTAATATTTTATACCTTTTAAAAGTTAAAAAAGCAATTTATTAGTCTGGTATCAAGTTTCACCAGTTAAGTTGTGACATTAAATAGGTCCTCGAAATATTTGAAAGAGACAAAAATATTATTCGGTAGCAGTCGTTTTAAAAATTGTTTGTCTTCTATGTTATAATACATGCGAAAAAAAGATATTTTTTAGTCAAGTTATACAATATCCAAATTTTGAATAAAAAGGAATAAAATATTCTCTATTCAAAACACTACTAGGAAGTAAAGTTTATTGAGTGGAATGAAGGGACTATGTAATATATAATATAATCAATGGACATTATGAGTTTGTGCAAAACAAGTGAAACTAAGGCAGACAAGATATTTGTTTTCAAACTATAGAGAAGAGCTTCCTAATCACTAATGCTGATTAATAATTCAATATTCTGACCTTTAGAAACACGAAAACAGAGCATGGCTTTTTGGTTCATTGAGCTTCTGATTCATTCGGCCTTTGGTTATATGATTAGAACATCCCTGTCTTCTTTAAAATCTTTCACTACTTTTCTAGTACTCATCTAAGAATTACTAATCAAATTCTATTATTATTTAGTTTTTTATTTATTTTGGGAATGAAACCAAAATATTCCTGGCCTTGATGAAAAAGAAAGCTAGCCAGAAATTATTAATGTGTGGTAAAAAAAAAAAAAACTAGATAAAATTGTTACATACAGATTCGTTGAAATTAAAAAAAGAGAGAAAATTTACCATTGAAGCAAGTAAAAATCATGTGATTTGGACTAAAATAAAAATAATGAATAATGATTTTTCTTTTTGTAAAAGTTTATGAATTAGGATTTAGGATTTACGAATTACAGAATGATTCATAAAATAATTCTTTTTATAAATAAATTTGTCAGACTGGAAAGTTAAAATTAATTTAAATAAAATATAATTAATTTACTAAATATAATTAATAAAATATTATTTTTAATTAATAAAATTATAAGATTAATAATTATTGTAATGTCTTGCAAAATAAAAATTTTAAATAAATAAAAATTTTAAATTATTTAATGTTATATTCAAATAAAAATTTTAAATAAATAATTTTTTAAATTATTCAAAATGTTAAATTATTTAATATTCTACTTAAATTAAGACGTAAAATAAATAAAATTTCGTAAGATTTGTGAACTCAATTAAAAAAAAAAACTATAAATTATTTAATGCTGTCAATACATTTAAAAGTTTATAAAAAAATCATAAAATAAAATAAAACTTAAATTAATATTGTTATATTATGATTATTATTTTAGAATTTTATAATAATAACATGATTATTATTATAATTTTTAATTTTACTGTTATTTTTTATTACAATTATTATATGATTTTATTGTTATTTTTATTTTTAACGTTACTATTTTATTTTAATAATTATCTTATTTTTATTATTGCTTTATAAATTTATTATTAATATTTTTTATGTTAATTATATAATTAATTATATTTATTTTATTATAATATAAATATAAATATTACTAAATTAATGATAAGAATTAATCATATGAAAAAGACAATATATATTTAATGTAACAATTAATCTGCTAATATAAAAAAATATTTATTATATACCCTGTTATGTATTTTTTTTATGGCAAATTATTTCTAATTAATTGCAAATCTCGTACTTTGTCTGCTTTTCTATATTTACCATCTAGTTGCGCACTGAAACAACTATGTTTGGGTGACTTCATTCCGGTGCATGTGGAAGACAATGAAGGGCGTGAATGCATTATCAGAGATTCTTGTTGCTCTTTCAATGGTGTGTTTGTGTTTGCTATGCCAATGTAATTCAGAGACAGTTACATATATAGTTCACATGGACAACTCTTACATGCCCAAAGTTTTCACCTCCCAACCCCATTGGTACTCCTCCACCCTTGCTTCTCTCGACTCCGCCACTGAACACGGTAACCCTACCGTTTTGTATTCTTACCAAAATGCACTTCACGGTTTCAGTACTGCTTTATCGCCACAGGAGTTAGACACTCTCAAACAAACCCCAGGTTTCATCTCAGCATACCAAGACAGAGCAACCACTCTTGACACCACCGCTTCCTACTCCTTCCTCTCTCTAAACACCTCTCACGGCCTCTGGCCAGCTTCCAACTACGGCCAAAACGTCGTAGTTGGCGTCGTGGATTCCGGAATCTGGCCAGAGAGTGACAGCTTCAAAGACGATGGCATGCTAACTCAAACTCCTCCAAAATGGAAGGGAAAGTGCGAGGGTGGTCAACGCTTTGACCCATCCTTCTGTAACTCCAAACTCATAGGCGCAAGGTACTTCAACAAAGGCTTTCTCGCAGCGAACTACAGTGATGACGTCGGCAAAGCTGGCGTTGACTCCGTTAGAGATAGCGTGGGACACGGGACCCACACCGCGTCCACGGTAGCGGGAAACTACGTGAGGGGCGCGTCGTTTTTCGGTTACGCCAAGGGCACGGCAAGAGGAATTGCGCCACGTGCAAAAATTGCGATGTACAAGGTTGCGTGGGGCCGACACACGTTTGCCTCGGACATACTAGCAGGTTTGGACCAGGCAATCGCTGATGGAGTGGACGTCATTTCCATCTCAATGGGTTTGGACATGGTGCCCCTGTACGAGGATCCTGTCGCAATCGCCGCTTTCTCTGCTTTGGAGAAAGGCGTTGTGGTTTCTGCTTCTGCGGGAAACGCCGGTCCGTCACTGGGGACCGTACATAACGGGATTCCGTGGGTTTTAACGGTTGGAGCGAGCAACACAGACCGTTCTTTTGGCGGCACGTTAATTCTGGGAAACGGAAAGAGGTTTTCGGGGTGGACTCTGTTTCCGGGAAGTGCCACGGTGAGGAACCTTCCTCTCGTTTACCATAACAACGCTTCCGCGTGTGACTCTTCTGCACTGTTCTCACAAGTGCCACGCCGCAGCATCATCATATGCGATTCGGTTATGGATGTTAAGCAGCAGATTTACCACGTGTCATCGTCTCAAGTGTATGGAGCTGTGTTTATATCCGGTGATCCCACTCTGTTTGAATTGGAAAAAATGCCGTTTCCGGGCCTTGTTATTACCCCGCACCATGGCAAAAATGTGATCGAATACGCACGCGCCACCTCACACGCTTCCGCCACCATAAAGTTTCAAGAAACCTACTTTGGAACCAAACCGGCTCCCACGGTGGCCAGTTACAGTTCCAGAGGCCCGTCTTGGGAGTGTCCGTGGGTATTGAAGCCCGACATTATGGCTCCCGGGTCGTCGATATTGGCGGCTTGGGTTCCGGATTTGCCTTCGGCCCAAATTGGCCCAAACGTGGTGTTAAATAGTGAATACAAATTGGTGTCGGGGACGTCGATGGCTTGTCCTCATGCTTCCGGGGTGGTGGCTCTGTTGAGGAATGCACATCCTGAGTGGAGTGCTTCGGCTGTTAGGTCCGCGTTGACAACTACGGCCAGCCCACTTGATAACACTGGAAAGCCCATCCAAGATAATGGAGAACCATCTCAACGGGCTTCTCCTCTGGCCATGGGTGCGGGCCTGATTGACCCCAACCGTGCCCTTGACCCAGGTTTGATTTATGACGCCACTCCTCAAGACTATGTTAACCTCCTCTGTGCCATGAATTTCACCCAGGCCCAAATCTTGGCCATTACTAGATCAAAGGCCTATAATTGCTCAAGCCCATCTTACGACCTCAATTATCCCTCTTTTGTGGCTTTCTCTGTGAACAAGAGTGCGACAGTGGAGAGAAAATTCCGGAGAACCGTGACTTACGTTGGAGATGGTCCAGCTGCTTACACGGCACGTGTGAGCTCGTCTAATGACACACAAATATCAGTTTCTCCCAACAGGTTGGTCTTCAAGGCAAAATATGAGAAACATAACTTCAGTTTGAAGTTGAAATCTGAAATGAAGAAGGAAAACGTTGTAGCTTTTGGTTCACTGGAATGGGTTGAAGAAAAAGGAAGGCACGTTGTTAGGAGTCCCCTTGTGGTGCTACCTACCAACTTTGTCTTCAGCCCCTAAACTGGGATTTCACCTCACCTGTTTCACTTACCAATATCCCTTTTTCTTATTTATCTAAATCTACTCTTCTCTTCAATCTTTACGTTCTAATAATATCAACATATCACTGATTATCTTTAGTATATCGAGACTAAAATCTTTAAAATCTTTAATATTCTGATTAGATTCTTAGTTTAATTATGAAATCAGAAGAAAGACATATGAAGTATTTATATGTATGAACCTGCAATCGTATTATTATTTTATATACTTATATACAGTATACAAGAGCTTCAAGCTCAACCAATTGGGAAAAATTCAAAGTTTAGACAGCTTTATATGTGAAGCAAGTAGCTCAATGTGCATTTACCCTGCCATTCACTATTTACAGCAAAACTGTTTGGAAGAACTTGAGCAACAAGGCATCAAGTTCTCTTTGTAGACGAGGATATTTCAAAATAAGTTGGTGTTGGAGTAGAGGGGCAGCAAATTGACTGAAGCAATTCTTCCACACGCAGCACTTTAAATTTGGGATGTGTGTTGTGAGCAATATTGTCAACACGGTGTTGGAAAATCTTGCCGTTCTTGTCAAGTTTATACTCAGAGGTTCCCTCAAACCTGCCACGGCTCTCCCATGGACCTCGTGAAATTCCATGAACAGTCCACCGAACCATAATCACATTCTCGGCAGGCTGCCTCACGCTGGCTAAGTCAATCCATAGAGCCTTGAAAAACATCCTGCCATGAAATCGTAGAGCCCAGAAGATTGATTTGTAACTCTCAATGCCAACGAACGTGTTCAAAGGATCTTTGAATACAATATCATCCCTGAAAGAAACAGATATGTTCGTAGACACCGCAAAATTGAATTTGCATAGGTCAGAAAACTTCCAAATTCCAATAAACAAAGAAAGCAGGTAAAACGACAACAACTACTATGCGAAATAAACACCATGCAAATAAAACAAATGTTTGGTTCCAGTTTTGGTCATGGAGTGTTACAATTGTACATAAGACAATGAAAAATCACAAGTACAATTTGAAACAAAATACAATTGAGAAAAGAAAAAAGAGAGGGAAACTGGAACCTATAGATGTCGAAGGACAGTTCTCTGTGGAAGAGGGCAGGGAAGTCCTCCCTCAGAAACCGAAGAGCATACCCCAAATTCACGTAATATTCTTGCTTTTCTTCTTCTTCTTCCTCTTTGCTCCCTCGCTTCACTGGAGCAGAAAAATGACCGTACGAAGTAAAATTCTGATCCAAACCCAAAACCCCATAATCCTTAATTTTGCAACTCCCTTTTAACCCAATTGTATTGCTCTTTGTGAGCGGTTTAAAGTTGTAGAGCTTACTGGGTCTAGGGTTAAGGTTGTGCACAATTTTGGGGACAAAGAACAGTTCCGAGCAATGGATGAGAAGGGACATGGTGATGGGAGGGATTTTGGCGATGAAAATGAAAGAAGAAAATGTCGTTCCTGCATGAGAAGAAAAGAAAAAGGGAGTGGAAAGAAAACAAGATTAGATGTATGTAGTTAGTAAGTGGGAAAAGTGTGTGATTGGTTGAATTTGGATTTTCTTTCTACTTTTCAGGCGCTTGCCTTCTTCTATTTTCCTCAAATAAAAAGCTCCGAAAATGTCACCTTATGGAGTGTGTGACAGAAAATTAACCCAAGAAAGAGAAGATGGAGATAGAAACTTGGACGACAGAATAATCCTTTAGGAAAGATTGGAATCTTTGTGTTGGTGCCTTAGCTTTAGTTAAGAGCATATTCCCTTCTTCTCTTTTTTTTTTTTTTTTTTTTTTTTTTTTTTTTTTTTTTTTTTTTCATTTTCTGCATGTTTGTACTTGTTCAAAAAATAATTCAAAGAGTTAAATTTGTTTTTAGAAAAGAAAGAAATTTCGATGGTCAATCAAAAATTAAATTTGAGATGATTTTTTTTACTAAAATAATAAATTTTTTATACATTAGCAATTACATTACTAAAATAATAAGTGTCTTTTATAATGAATTATAAGGTGGGACAAAAGGGTGTTTTTTTATAACTTAGGAACAGTATGAGGAGGAGTGTGGATATAAAAATGGAATATTACAGGGAAGGGCATGAATGTCTTTGGAAATTTGTCGTTTCCCTTACACTAAAGAACATAATGATTCTTAATTAATTAATTGTGTTGGGTGATTTTCAGATGTAATGAAATGAGTGATATTTTGTCTTTGGAATTTGACTGTCTTGTCTTCTTCCTTGTCACTCACTCGCTCTTCAGTTCTTGAATTTGATCCCCCTTTGTTGTTTTTCTCACCGAACCAAACAAACACTTAACTAACATTAGTGTGGTAGTTTTTTGATGGAACGTTGCGCCATGACATTGGACGTGGTTTCCATGGAGCACAGCAAGAGCTTCATCTTCGCCTTACAGGTCATCAGATCTATCACTATTCCCTCTCACTAAACTACATTACCGTCTCTGTTACAATTCTTTCTCTTCTGTTCAAATTCATAACCACAAACCTCATTATCACATTACATTTGGGACCTCTAATCTGTTCAAAAACAATTAATCCTCATTATAATTGCTGGGTGCTGATCCTCCTGATACTGTCTTTTCAGGAACTTAAGAATCTGAGGCCTCAACTCTATTCTGCTGCAGAGTACTGCGAGAAGTCTTATCTCCATAGTGATAAAAAACAAGTGTAAGGGTACTTTTTGTTAACGGGTATTTTAGTTTGTTGATCTAGAATGCAAACATACCTCATTTTTACAATTGGTGATTTCGCTGAAGTGCTTTGCTGAGTCCTAATTAGTACTTGCAAGGCTGTCAATGCTATGGTTAAAATTTTCTACTTATATTAGTGCGTTAAATTTTTCAATAAATGCTAGATGTGAGTTTTGCTTTATGTGGAATTGTAGATAAATATAATAAAATGTTGTAAACAAGAAAACGAATCTTTAAATTGAGACTACTTAAAAAATTAATACGATTATTTCTGATAAATTTTAAATGGTCTATAAGTGCCTGATGAATCTTGCTTAAAATTTGTTATTGTTTAAGTAATTTCTATTGATCTGATTATAGTATTTGCTTTATTGTATATAAGCAGAAGAACTTGTTATGGTTCTTAAAATGTATGGTTGTCTGGATAGTGAAATTGGAGGAAAATGGCATATGGTCATCCTCAAAAAGGATATGACTACTTGTAACCGAGAATTTTTGGTCCCTAGTTATTTGTTTGTGCCTGCCAGCTGATTATTCTTTTGTATTTGATCTGCATGGATTTACCCAGACAAACTCCGTTTTATTTTATTTCTGCAACAGGGTACTTGACAACCTGAAAGATTATGCTGTAAGAGCCCTTATTAATGCTGTTGATCATCTGGGAACTGTTGCTTACAAGTTAAACGACCTTCTTGAGCAGCAAACCTGTGAAGTCTCAGCCATGGAATTGAAGGTCTCTACGTTGAATCAGGTAATTACAAATATTTTTTAGATGTCATGTTGATGTAAATAATTCCAATTGGAGTCAAGTGAGATATTTGCATACACGCAGAAACTTCTTACATGTCATGTCTACACTGATAAAGAAGGCCTTCGGCAACAGCAGTTGTTAGCTTTCGTTCCCAGACATCATAAGCACTACATTTTGCCAAGTAGGCCTTACTGTTTTATTTTCTCTAGAATTAACTATTCACTCTACAGATTTAGGTTTACTTATGACTCTTGTTTTCTTCTTAACAACGCAAGCTAGATTCTGTGAATAAAAAGGTACATTTCAGCTCTCACAGACAGGTTAATGCAAGACAGAATCTATTTCGAACCAGAACTCGTGTTCCTTCTTCAGGTCTGTTATTAGGAAAAAAATGTTCCTTCTAGAGTTTTTGGTTTTGATATATGTTCTCCACCTCCCTCCTTTTCTCCTTCAACTGAATATGTATTATGATTGTACCTAGGTACCCCTATTTCAAAAACTCTTTCATGGCATTTAGCATCAGAAACAAAGTCTAGCTTAAAAAAACCGACTTCCCGCACTTCAAAAAAGTAAGCATACAATTTTGGCATTATTGTGGCCCAAGACACAGTGTTTTCTTACTATTGTAACACATCCATTTTTGCAGCCCCAAGGACTCCAAATTTTCTGCCAAGACCTCTGGAGTCTTCCACCTTTTAGGTATGCTGAATAGTTGTATCCCTTGTATTACATAATTCAGTTACACTGAGCAAGCAATGGTTATGTTTTCCCTGTTTAAACACACTAGCTCCTCACAGTTCCCAGTTTCATGCCTGTAGATAGTGAAGAGCGTACATGGATGAAACCCTCAGCAGCACAACTCCACTTAACAAATGGAACTCTTACTTCCAGAGCTGCCACCCAAACATGTGGTGTCACAGGCGAGGTAACTTCGCTTTCATCAAGAAGTTCAAATGCATGATAGTATGTTTGATAGAATAGTCAAATGTGATTATAATTGACCTATTTGTTGTTATTTGATTTCATGTGTTAGGAAAACTGTTTATTTCTGTTTAACATTTCTTGGCAAGATCTTTGACATAATCTGTCAGGGGAGCGTAGTTTGGATTTTCGGATAGAAGTTCCTTCTAATTTCGGTAGCAGATTCAATTTGGAGTTCGTTACACCAATAATTTAATCACTCAATACTTTTTTACAGAATAATACTGTTTAAAGATGAGCATTCATGTTCCATTTTGTCCATCATGCTGAGATTCATTATCAGGAGTCATCATCAGCGGTCTATTGAATTTTAAAATTTCAGGACAATATTGATCCTTGATCCACTAAATCTTTTGATATCACAAATTCACAACCAGGCTATATCAATAGTAATTCAACATATTGAGATACTTTGACTTAACAACAAATGCTTTTGATCTGCCCATTGGACATTTGATCCTATATTTGCCTTATCTATTTGATCTTATTTAGTTACTGCTGATGAAATGTGGTCCTTGTACAACATAATATATTTTAAAGTGTGATTAGATACGAGCCAAAAATTACTCTTTGATAGATTCATTCAAACATTAAATTGGTTTCGATATAGCATGCATAATCTATTCCAGCGGAAAAAGGAAACTTCTACTGTAGATCCAGTTGATTGAATTTGTGGGGCTGTTTTCACATCCACTGGGGAAAATATTTGTTTCTATTTGACTTCCACGAAGCATTAGACGATTTTTTCTTAGTGCTTTTGTGGCATACCTATGGTAAAGTTTCTGATGATTCTGTGTCAGCAGGATGCACTGAAGTGTTCCAAACCATTGACAAAATTTGGGTCCTTTGACGATCGAAATGGACGTGAGGCTGCCCAAGTTCACAGTCGCAGTAAAAGTGTGCTATCTACTTTCTTTATCAAGCAAATGGCAGCTAAGTTGAAAGCCGGTTCTGTGTTATGATACCTCTCATGCCAAACTATGCAGCTGCATGATATGGATAGATATCCCTTTTTTTCTGTTTTAGATAAAAGAGGAGTTAAGAAAACAACTTTCATATACCCAAATGCTTAATTCTCTTCTTTCACCGTCAGTCTACTAATAAACAGAATTACCTTAGTTTATGTTTTCCAGTTATAGTCTCTGAATAATGACATGTACTGCAGTAGCCGTTTTTTACGTTTGCGCTTTGTTATTACTCATTATCAAAAGAGCCTCCTTAAAAAGGAATAAAACATAGTTGCGTTTGCCGGGAGTCGAACCCGGGTCTATTGCTTGGAAGGCAATTATCCTAACCGTTGGACTACAAACGCTGTTGATGTTAAGGTTTTATAAAATGTCACATTTGAATGTATACACGTACTTCTGCAATTTAAGATTGTTTACATATAATTTATTATATTGTTTAATGTTAATCATAAATTAACGCATCTTAACTCAGTCATTAATTTTTTTCGTATTACTGAATTTTATTCTGTCCTCAACTTGAGCAAAATATCAGGTTATTGGTTAGATCACATATGAGTGTATACGTATAGTAATAATAAAAGCAGTTGATCAAAATATAATTAAAACTTAGTGGTTTACATTATAAAGGATGTAAAATATGAAGTAGCGATATATTATATCCTACAAATAGAAAGTTTAGGAGTGAATGAAATAAAAAGGTTTGTAAGCTTCCTCCAATAGAAAAAATACAATATAAAACTGATACAATATACGCTCCAAACAGAGTGTACGAGTGAAAGGCCAAAAAGATGAAGAGAAAAAGAATGTGATAAAAGAAGATGAATGTAAATTTATATTTATTGTAGCTTGTTTATAAAATCAAAGGAGTGTTGGAAGTAAGTGTGTGTAACATGAAATGAAGAAGAAGAAAGGTGATTCCTGTCATGTCAAATGGAATTTTTCTACACAGAAATTGAATCATGCACTGCATAATTTTACAGACTAGACAACATTACATATGGGTTTCAAATTCAATCAACAACCAGGAACAGCTCTCCCAGCTATTTCAAGCCTCTTCAACACCTCCTTAATCTATATATTACATACATACTTGCCCCTTTATTAGGATCTTTTTTTATTCACTTTTACAAGGAAACAGAATTCAACACAAGTGAAAAAGAGCTAAACTTCAAACTTGGTTTTGTTCAAAGCTCAAACACTGCGCTTGATGGCTCTGGAAAATCCGGTTTCCTTATCAGAGGCCCTATCCCACAGCATTACTCCGCCATACTTGTGCGATCTTTTGACAAAAGGCAGCACTTCCCTTATCACAGTTCGTGTTGGCACAAAGCCACTACCAGCTGCTGATGGAGATGCAGGAAGTCCCAGATAAATTTTCCTAGCCTTAATGGAAGACACCCACTGTTTCCACGAATTCTGGAACTTGCTGGGGTTGCCAGAGTCAAACTGACACGGATCATTGTTGTAAAACTGAACCCAAACAAAGTCAAATAGCCCTGTTGACAGTGCTCCATTCTGGTGCGCATCAGGAAAAGGGCACTGTGGTGCTGCTGTTAGGTACACTTTTCTGCCCCCTCTGCTGTGCTGAAAGAGTCTCCTTGCAAGCACAGCGTAGAAGGCTTCACCACCACCAACTTCAATGTCGAAATCTACACCATCTAGCACCGCATCACCCAATGGTCTTGTCCTAGATTTCCCTCCCAAGAAGTTGTTCCATATGAAATCTGCCACGTTTGTGGCATCTCCAGCGGAGGACAAGGAGTACCCTGGTTCGCCACCTCCGATTGAAAGGATCACCTTTATGCCTCTCTTCTGGCAATTCTCTATGTCTTTGCTCAAAAATTTGCAACCGTTTGATGCAGGTTCGCAGTGACCTGAAAGGTCCATTTGGGGTTCACGCCCACTGCCAAATCTTGCCAGAAACGCTATGTTCACAATATTGTACAGTCCAGAGTTGCATGTTTCGGTTAATGAGCCCTCTTTCTCGTTCTGGCCCCAGTAAACCACAGTGTCTCCTCCTGCATTGGTTCTGCAAACCAATGCAAGAAAATTCAAGAGAAAGAGAATTGGAACTTTTGGTGTTTTGTTGCCCATTGCAATCTTAGCTTAATGTACAAAGACCAAGTTAGGGACCAATTTATAGAGCCTCCATAAATGTTTTAGCATATATCATGTACCATGCAGTTGTGCAATGGTTGCATACAAATCCATAACAAATTTAATGTGTTGGACTTAATTTATGTCTTTTATTTGGATTTATATGTTTTTTTTTTCAAATTAGTAGTTGTTTTAACACTATCTATGTATATAAAGGAGAATGAACAGTGAGTTGGGGAAGCGTCGTTATCCCAAACAATGTGTCGGCAAGTGCCACGACTTGACTGAAGACAAACATTGAGGGCGAAACATGTTAAAGTAATGTTCATTTGTCTAAATCTCCTTTTACACAGAATCTGTTCATTTTAATAGCATTTCTTCAGATAACAACAATTCTTAGTTTTATATCAAATGTTAAAAACAAATAATACTGTGCACTCTTCTTTTTGTTACCAGATAAATATAGTTGTGATCCTTCTAAAATTTTAAGATATAGTTTTGACGCTCTAAAATATTTTGTTCGTTTTAGATCCTTTTAATCTTAAAAGTATCAATTTTATCATCTAAATAGTTTAAGAAGAGTTTTTACAAATGAATCAACAAATTTCCCACAAATAAGAAAAAAGTCGTACATGGAAATTATACACACTCAAATTGGATAAAGAAAAGTAGAAAAAACAAAAACTTAGAGGAAAAAAAAATATTTAATCCGGATTGTAGTCATTCATCATTCATCTTTCCTTAAGCACAAGGTGCATTGCGATAAAAAGAAATGTGATCCAATGTAATCCGTGACTCACCTTGCAATAAAAATTATTATAAGTAGGCTTGTCTGGTTTAGAAGGCAAGAATGTAGAAAGAAGAATAACTTACAAGATTCGAAAACAAATGTATCATGTCACATGAAAAGAGAAAAACAAAACTCAATGCTTGTCCACTCTAATAGGTTTGATTTGTTATAATTTAATTTAATTTAATTATTACAGTTTTCCGCTCTATCATACAGGTGGTGTTGATTTTTATGTGTATTTTAAGTTTTAAAATTATCTTATTTGTATAATTAAATTGGTATGATTTATATTATTAGGGCTGTCTTAAAGTTACGTAGTTTCAAAATTGTAGCATATCATAATATTCAGTAGGACAAATAAAAAAATACGGATTAAATATGATCAGATCTTTTACTTTTAGCAAAAGATTTTTTACTTTGAAAATAAAATGTTAATGCGTTATCATCATGGATCAAACGTGGTGAACCTCTTCACTCTGCATATTGTCTTCATTTATAACTCTTTTTAACTATTTTGGATTTATTGGAAGAAATAAGATGAAATATAATAAATTACAATGAAAAAATAACGTAATGGAACCTTATGAAATCAATTTAACATTTCACTGTTAAGATACGTTGTCAAGGGATTTAACTTTTATTTATTGTTTAAAGGATGAATGAAGTGAAATAAACAATTTTTTACTTATTTTTGTGTTTCTATTAACTAATAAAGTATTATTAAGTTCATATACTTACACAATCTTCGTTATTTAACTATACGTATTTTAGTTTCTAGTATACAATGAGTACAATAGAACATTAAAAAAAAAAAAAAAAAAAAAAAAAAAAAAAAAAAAAA
>Ga0209489_105775_pt1 | contig 20901 bp, 7 predicted proteins | sample SiratrowhiteBW_FD_187527 | JGI IMG/M metagenome (GOLD analysis project Ga0209489, IMG submission 187527) | Root nodule microbial communities of legume samples collected from California, USA - Siratro white BW (SPAdes) (version 2) | ecosystem: Host-associated > Plants > Roots > Nodule | place: USA...
TATATATGTATATGTATATATATATGTATATATATATATATATATATAAACATGAGATTGTGAGCCTCTTTACTCTGTTTCAAGATCTACTTACAATATTAGAAAAATCACGAAGATAAAACATCGGTTAAAACGTAATCGAGATAAATAAAAATATGATGATATTTTTAAAATTATGTAAATAGATATTATATCAATTACTCATGAACTGATGTAATATATCTCATTTTACATCGGATGACACTCATAATAGATGTAGAAAAGACTAAAAAAATAAAAATTCAAAATTTGGTTTGACACAAAACCTACATCGGTTGTCAACTAAAACCAATGTAGGAAGTATCTATTACATTGATTTTCACTACAACCGATGTAATATGCTCCAGCATATAAAAAAATTTATTTAATGAGTTAGCGTGCGTGAATTTATTAATCTAATAATTTTATTGCTTTTATTATTTGTCTTCCCTTCGCACCACTGAGTCTCTCTAGTGGTGCTTGCTTTCTCTGCTACTCGTATTGTTGTTGTTTTAACTCTCATGTTCATTTGGTTCTTTCGTTCCCTGCATCCACTTTCTTTAGAATTTTCGACATAGATGGTTTGCTAACTTATTTTAACTTTGCACTTGATGCGTGAGTCTTTATCAACCGTGAATGCTTGGCTCGACACCCATTGCCGCTTTTCATTACAAGAGGTTAACATTATTGTAAAATTCATTAAAAATAGTTAGAAATATTTTTTTGACCCAATTTTTTTACCAACAACTTGATTTAGTGTATATTTCATGGCAAAGTTCTTACATTTTATAGATTTATTATAGATTTTGAGTTGCCAAAATTTAAGGCGAATAGACTTCAAATAACCATAATTTTTGATTGAGAGCTTGGATTGAGATGTTCTAAACATGAAAGTTGCTCAAAAAAGGGTAACAAATTTGATAGGCATTTCCGTAGGGGATTCTAGATTCAAAAATTTTCCAAAATTCCGTTGTTTACTATTTTTTTTAATATTTTTGATATTTTTTAACTTCTTTTTTTATATTTCACATATTTATACTTGTCAAAAAAATTCTAGAAGTTTCTGTAGTATTTCCTTACATGGAGTAGAGATTTATCAACCAAATTTTTGTTTTAAAAGAAATAGTGATATTACATCGGTTGTGAATAACAACTGATGTAATAGGGGTAATACTCATCTGTTGTAACTCCCAACCGATGTAATATCTCTTCCTGAGCACTCTCAGGATTGGTATTTTATATCAATAATTTATCAACTAATATAGTATATGCACGTACTATATCACTCCTAAAACCAATATAGAATGTCCAGTCCAAAACTTTTTATATCGTCTATATCGATTCTAAAATTGATGTAGTATGTCTTCTATAATCAATGTAAAATATGTTTTTTCTACTAGTATTATTAGTTATGACAAGATTTATATATAATATTTATATTTATTTTTACATATAATAAAAATATAATAAATTTGAGTATTCGAGAGAATGGTGTTGAGCTTTATTCCTTTCTTTGTTACTAGCATACTAACATACGAATTTATATTTTGATGTTTATGATAGGTTGCATTAGATTTATATGTTTTATAGTCGAGTTGGATTTATCTCGCTACTTACTTTAATTTTATATATATATATATATATATGAAAGTAAGAATGTGTTTTAATTAAAAAAATGGTGTTAAAATCTTCTACTTAAATGTGAATCTTAACGATGTATTTGTTTCTACTACGTATTTGAATATGTAATTCATCGTTATCATTCGTTGCAAGCAGTGATTGTGCAAGGCCTTGAATCCAAGTGTAAAGAATGATCAATCACATCAATTATAAGGCATGCGTGAAGAAGCATGAAAGCAAACTGACATCTTGTAGGTGGTATTTAAATAAAGCGGTGATATAACTTTGAAATTTTGGATTGAGATAGTATCAATTTCTTATATAAGTTTCACTCGTCTCTTATGTTCATTAAAGTTTTCTATAAATTCCCTTCGAAAGCCATTAGTGGTAGTGCATTTCAGTTGAGGTGGATTTCATCGGTGGCCAATAAGCGAGCTGCTCAAGCAAGCATATGTCATCGTTAGGAGCTGATCTCTTAGGATTTTGCTTTCTTAATTGCTTAGATTACTTTTGTAATTATATAATTTTTATTGTAGGATCATACTAAATTCATAAACTTAATATCTAACATAGAATTTAAAACTTTTGGTCTTAAATTAAACTCTAAGTCATAAAAATTAAAAATAAAATGTTTTTTCTTAAAAACATCAACATTTAAATAAGATATTGATTAAAATGTAGACCTTATAACGTCTTTTTATTTATTTATAGTTATAAAGAGGTCTTAAATTGATATGATAGAATGGGACTCATTGTAATAAAATATAGTATTTTATAAATTTTTAATAATAATTCTAAATATATTGTTTATAATACTTTTTAATTTTCCAAATATAAAAATTCTTAAGATTTTAATTGAAAATTCTTCTTAAAAATTAAAGAAGAATGTGAGTGGAAAGAGTTTACATCATAGTCTTTCAAGAACTATACCTAAGTGAATTTAGTGGTAAATACATAATGAGTGGTGAGATCCGTTATTTCTATATTTGTAATAGTTAACGAAATTTTGTGAAGTTACTAAAGGCTCGATAAATCGTTCATCATTAAAGAAACTCGACACTGAATGAGAATTTGATTAGAAGAAGCTTTTCAAATCAATAGTAAATCATACTTCAACAATTATTAATGGAACTTGGAGAAGAAGATCGAATTTGAGAACCTTTAATGGTGCGCATAGATTTTAGTTTTAGGTATAAGAACATTTTTTTTTTCTTTTTCAACTTTGCAAATATTATGTGGTAGATGTGTGTATATACGAATTGATGTCATAACACTCATAATTGTACCTAGCTATGAGATTCCACATGTACCTAAGAAGATAGGTCATCTACTAAAAACAAAATGTCTAATATTCCCGAGATCAAGTCGTCAAATACATATGATTGGTTATTAATATATATGAAACTAACATCTGTTAGAAAAAAAAAAATTACCTTAAGTTTGGTTGATACTGTCACATAATTTTAACTATATTAATCGACTTTTTTATTATAGTCATATATCATTAAAAAACTAAAAAAAAAATTTGATCAGGTGTTATTAATTAAAAAATACAAATAAAGCAAAACAACCAATTTCGGAATCTCAGTAAGCCAACTGCATTTCATAGAGGGAAAGGGACAGATGAAAAAGACAAATATTTCAAGTCAAGAAGGAACTTTCATATGAAGCTCCATGTTTGACAAGTCCATATGTACTTACATTATGCAATCACTTTTCATCATTTTTATTCACAACATGGTTAATGTTATCAATGTTCAAAATCAAACTGATTGAAAAATAAATAAATATTAATTAAAAATATTTTTTAAATTTTTTATCTATTTCTTTCTAAACCAAATAGTTTGATTTGAATTTTGAATTGAAAATCAAGAATTAAATAAATAAAGAAGATTATTGTATTTAAATTTAATGTATATTTAGAGTTAATTAGAAAAGTTATTTTATAGATTAATTATATTCTACTTAAAATATATTTATACTTATTATTATAACAAGATAAAAAAAATTAAATTACTTATAATATATTGATCTCTGGCATCTCATAGGATATTGACGGCATAAACGGATCTCGTAGGCAATGCAAAAGTTCCTTCATGAACGTAAACCTCGTTCTTGTAGTTTCATTTCATATGTACCAGATAAATATGAATGTAATTTTATATGGGTTGTACTGCTCCATACAGTACAGCCCATTCATATACCAGGATCGTAAACATTCGTATATATGAACATAAACATTCATATACAAGACACATTCAGTCCCAACTCTCAGCAATAAAATAGAAATTAATATGTACTTTTCAATAGAAATTTGTAGAGCGCAATCTCAGCACACTACCTTCATGTTATAGTCAAAATCATATGTATAGTGAATTATGTATGCTTTGCCAATTTCTTCGTCCCATGGAGGCTGAAACGCATAATAAACAAACAAATGTTAGCAATTTGAGGATAAATAGCTTTCGATGAATTGTGAATACTGGTCGTGTAAAAAAACGAAAGAAAGAACCTTATTAAACCTGAATCATGAAGTCCTCGTGTAATATGTTACACCATGAAGAGCAGATGCAACAGCATAACCATACCTAATTCAACAATACAAAATAAAAATATAAAAGGAAAATATAAAAGGTCAAGTTATTATGAGTTTAAGAAAAGATAACATGAATAAGAGAAGGAAAACAATAAAATTTAAGTTTGGGGGTGATAAGAAGAGCTCATCGTGAAAGTGGTGCCTTGAAACTGAAATACATACTGTCAAAATGTATAAGTAAAAATTTTGTTTCTATCATTACAAGAAAACAGCTAAATAACTACCAAAAATATACCCGGGTTAATGGTCCAAACAAGAAGCGTGGGCCAAATCCACTTTAAAATGTCATAACCCACACAATCTAAATAAAAAAAATTGAAAAAAAAATAAAGCTAAGCGGAGGCCAGACTTACCCAGCAAAATATTATTTGCTTTGCAAGCTGCGTGGGCTAGACCCACTCAAAACGCAAAAGAAATTAAAATCAAGCGGGGACCAGCAGTGTGGGCTAGACTCACGCAAAACGCAAAAGAAAATTCAAAAAATTTATAAAAATAAAATCAAAGCGGGGGCCAGACCCACACAACATAATATTATCTGTAATTACCACGCATCACTATATTACAATAATTTTTATCGAATTAATAAATATAATAATATGCGTAATAAGACAGTAAAGTTCTTCAGTTCTTATTATGACTCTTATTATTATTACTTTTATCAATATTACTAAAATATTAATAATAATAATAGTAATCATATTAATGATCATATTAATATTAATATGAATAAATATAATATAAAAAATAATATTAATAATACTAATATTAATAATACTAATATTATTATTATTAATAACATTAATATTATTATTAAAAATTTTAATAATAATATTAACAATATTAATAATAATTATAATAATAATAATAATATTATTATTATTATTAATGATATTAATAATAATAACAATAATATTAACTGTAATAATAATTAATAATAATTATTAGAACCCGTATGTAATACTTATGGATTTTTTTGTGTATGTAAAATTCGTAGGTAATGCTAATAAATCAATAATTTTTTATAGTAAAATTTGTGAGCCAGAAAATAATATCTAAACTTAGGCTACCGCTTTTGTAATCAGATACATCTCTCGAGGATATGCTGACTGTTTTTGCATCTGACCTGATAGCTTTTTGGAGAAAAATGTGATGGGATGATTAATTTGAATAAGAACAGCCCCAATAACAGAAAAATCTAAACTCACATCCATCCTTTCCACCACCACACTTTTCTATTGTAAGATTTTTGTGGATGGAATTTGCATAAACTTTAGTATAAGCTTCCTTGAGTGTTGTTTCCCCTACCCATACATCATCTTAGAAAAAAAATTTATTACCTTTTTCAACACTTCAACTAAGACTCTTATTGAACCACTTTCTTCCCTTACTATTTCCTCCCTTACTATTCCCACTAATACTCTGAGGTTTCCAAGATTCACCTTTATTATTACCAATACATTAAGATTCATATTTTGAATTGATGATGTCACACCCAACCCTTCTCTCTCCATACTCAATCTCCATTTCTAGTTACTAAGGAGTCTTATTGAATTTCTCAATATCCTTAATTCCTAACCCTCTCCACACTCTCTATTTTTGCAAACTATTTTCCAATTTATTCAAGTTACTTTTTTCTTGTCATGGTTCCAATCCTACAAAAAAGTTATCGTTGTATTCTAATAAGGTCACTGCAAACTATTTTTGGTACCTTAAATAGTGATAAAAGGTAAAGTTGTAGAGGTGAAATAACATACTTAATCAGGATGATTCTACCAATCATAAATATGAATTTCTTTTTTATTTAAATAATTTGTTTACGGTCCCGTTCAAAATACAATTCTATTATGACTTCTTCCAATAAAACTCCGAAATACTTAAACAGTAAATTCATAGTGTTATAATTCAATATAGTCGCGCATCTTTACATATTAACCAAATCGGAATCGGAAGATTGTGAATGCTAATAAATGGGTTGTCTTATTTCAATGTTTATCCTCGTCGTCCATAATCTTTCTTTTCTTTCTCATGTTTCAAATTGGTTTTTGCCATATAAGCTGTCCTTTTCATAAACATATCGATGCATTTATAGAAATACTTCTCATCGTGAGCTGTAAGACAAAATAAATAAGCTAATTATAAGTTTGTTTTTTAGTATTTTATTTTTCATATTTAAAAAAAATAATAATTTGGTCAGATCCTTATATATGTTCATTCTTTTGTATAGTTTAATCAATTAAATTAATTATTAACTATACCTTAAAAACTATGTTAGATATAAGGCTCAGTTTAATTAAAATAATAATAATAATAATAATAATAATAATAATAATAATAGTAATAATAATACAAAATTAGAAACTAAATCAAAATTGTGATTTTTTTTAATTTAAAAACTATAATCTAAAAAATAGAAAGAGAAAGAAACTCCAGTATCCTAGGTTTTTGCACGAAACACTTCCATTCAATACATGCATGGACCTTTACCCATTCTGTCATTTTCATGTTTGTCTTGAGTATATTTTCTCTGACCGCCATAGGATTGACTACACATGTTAAACGACGCACGCAGATAATATATCAATTCTAACTTTTTATATTTTTCTAGTTCAATATTTTGTGAAAATCAAAAAATATATTAGTTATACAATGGTTAATAATGTAAAAATTTAATTGTTAAAGAGGTGAAAAAAATAAAAATAGTTTTTCATTTACATGTCAATCTTTTATCGATCAAAAGTAAAACAAATACATGCAACGATGATTTGATCCTTACATGGAGAGGCTAACCTAGAGGCTTACCTTCTCCCATCGTGAGGAAAGCTATGTAGTAAACACACTCATTTTCTTTCGCACTTTAGTAGTTGAAACATGATTTGAGGTTAATATTAAGATTTATAACAAGTGATAATAAAAGTGAAATTCTTGTGGTTTAATTTTGTGGTTCAACGGTTGTTTTTGGTGCACCAAAACCACATAGCACGATGGAATCCTGAAACGTTAACATCAAAATTTATTACATGTGCTGGTACACTTTTTCCCTGGAGCACATGTGCAGCGGAAACAAGTGCATCAATCATACCATTGCATTTCTATTTCGGCATTGATACAATAATGGCGCGGCATGTATACATAGTTATCCTTCTTTGGTAGATTGCATCATTCCACCACTTTTTTTTTTTTTTTTTTTTTCTTGTGGACATTACATATTAATTAATGTTGGCATATTGCACCCTGATGAAGTATGTCATTATACATTTTTGTTGTATCTGCCATTCTGCGTGAAGCAATAGATTGTTACGTTAAATGGCTAGAAGAGCACAATCTTAATTATTAATTTTTTTAATATAAGAAAAGACTATTTTCATGAGTCCATAATGAAATTAATGATGGTTCTTTTGATGATGAAAAAAGTAGTCGTAGTTAGCAGTCAGTGCAATGCAACTCTAACCGGACGGATTCGATGAAGTGCTCAAAAAGACATTTCAGTTTACTGTTCTGAACCGCAGGGTGTCCGGTTCAGAGAGAACAGTGATCCAACATACATATCCAACCGTCAGAATTACAACACCCGATTAAATGCACTAATATCTCTCTCTTTCCCAAAGTGTATCAAATCAACCCATTGAAAATTCTCTCCATATGGATAAGGAAATAATGCTGTTATTATCTTATAATTATACAAATTAGATTAGAGGCCAAAATAAGGAGAATGAATAGTAAAACTATTTTATATATTTTTTATTAAATTGCTACCACTTTTATATTTATATTTAATTGTCTTCTCTCTTAAGCAATTCTTTTCCATGCCTGTTAAAATAGACAACTCAAAAAACGAGAAGGTGATGGAGGGGGGAACCACTTCGGCTTAGAACACAACAAAATGGACCATAAAGTTATAATGGCTTTGCACCAAACACATCAAACGGTCCACATGCCAACACTGTCATGGTCATCATCAATACAGAGTAGAATAATATACTATATAACGGAGAGTTCGAGAGGGAAAGTGAAGCAACAGAAAGGCAGGATTAACAAGTAACTGAAAGAGAAAGTTAAAGAACCAAGACCAAAGAAAAAGCAAACTAAGAACATAGAATTATCCCCTTCTCACTCCATCTTTCGCAGCAAGACGGAGAAAAGGAACCAAACAAAAAGGAAAAGGTCAAAAAAAAAAAAAAAACATCACATTGACGAGACCATAATGCAACCATCGCAATCAAAAACATCTACATCACCATCGTAAAACGTCGACGTACACCTGTGTGGTCTTCTAACGTCAAGGTAGCTGCTACTCGCTTTTGTCATTTTTTTTCCCTATTATTATCAACGTATTAAGGATATCGCCATCGTTCATCATCTCGTGAAGTCGTGCACGAGGCTCGTTCGGTCTGGAACGTTAAGGTTCCACGAGAAGAACGGAATGCCGTTCTCCGAATCTCTATCGTCGGAATCCTCCATGAAACGTAACTCGTTACCCATCTGCGAGTGTGCGTACCACGAACTGCTTTGGTTGCCATACGAGCGCGACGATTCCATTACGCTGCCAGGAACGGCCGTAGACGTGGCGGCGGCAGCGGTTGCTCTTCTTTCTTCCTTCTTATATCTGATCCCGCAAGCATTGCATAGTGACTGCATCAATTCAATTGAAACGCAACGTTAACAAAATCGAATAAGTGATACTAGCATCAATCATTTTTGCAAATTCAATGATTTAAAAAAATATATATAAATACCAACTTATTCCTTTGATGTTGCTTTGCAACAATTAAAAATAGCGGAATTTTAAACCTGGTTACCAAGTAGAAGCTCTTGATGATACTTTTATAAAATATGTCCAGTTCCATTTACCAAGGCACAACTTTCACATAAACAATTAACATAAAAAGTGGTAGTGTCATATATTCACTTGTAACATTCTTATTGTTAAGAAAAAAATGATAAAATAATATGAAGTTTCGTGAGTTGTGGTAATGAAGCAATGGCTATACCTTAGGGCCACGAGGACCGTTTCTCCAGAGGGGAGTGGAAGTGGTATCGCAGTTGGCGCAACGACGAGCGAGGAGAGGGTCGTTGTTGGAGCCGGCATTGGATGGTCTGGTGGATTTATTGGTTTGAGATTGCGTGGTGTGTTTGGATTGCAGCAAGTCCCAGCAGAAGTTGGTGACGGAAGAGCGAGGTTCGTGGCGGTTGCGTAGCTCCTCGCCTTCAGTGAAACGCGTGGAAGGGGTTCCGAGGGAGAGCGTGCAGTCCACGGAAGAAGGAGTGGGCGTGTAGGAGGAATACATGTCGTGTTCGTAATCATCATAGGGACCGTGGGTGTTGGGCATAGAAAACAGCATCGAGTAGGAGTTTGTTTCGCTGTGAAACATGCTGCATGTGCACGTGCCCATCATGTGACTCTGGGAGTTCCCGCAACAACGATGCATCATTGCGTTGGCCGATATGAATCGGAATAAGCGAGGCGTGGCGAGGCGATGCGAGTGTTGGGGTTTAAGAAGGGAAAAGAGAGAGCGAGAGAGGGTGAAAGAGATTGGGAAGTACAAGGGGGGAAAGTGGAGTGTGGGTGCGAAATGCAATGATAAAACGTTTGAAATGTAAAGAGGGTATGAAGCAGTGGGAAGAAAGAGTTAAAATGGTACGGGAGAAATGAGAAGTGGGTGTTGTCAGGTAGCTTTATAAGCTAATAAAATGGCGAAATACGAGTCAGCAGGTGCAGTCCACGTTGTCGTTAACTGCGAATATAGAGAGATGCACAAATGTATGTGAAATATAATATAGTGGGGCATGAATGAAAACTATAAAGACATGGAAAAACAGAGAGGGACCCAGTGGCTGGGGATGTGTTGGGGAAAGAAAGAGAAAGGGGGAAGAGTGGTACTGAGTGAGTAGTCAGGGAGTGAGTGGAAGGAAGCGTTTGAGAGTTTCTATCTGCGGCACTGTTTGTGACTCTGCATAAAAATTTCTCATGCATGATGTTAATTTATAGCAGAGAGAGGGGTAGCATAGGAAGTGTGGTGTGGTGAGGGAGTGTTTGGTCTGGTCTGGTATGGTATGGTCATTTGGGTAGTCAAAAGTGGGCACGTGACAGTGAAAACAGTATTCTTCCACGGATCTGCCTTCTCCGATCACGAGGCTTTATTAGTCGCAAACCCAATACATCAAAACCTCTGTCTGTATCCGTATCTCTGCCACTGCCATCCCCCAAGGAAAATGGAATAGTAGTCTTAGTGTAGCGTTGAGTCTATCTATCCACCTTCCCACTCCCACGCTCTCTTCTCTTCCCTAACACGCTCTAATCCCAATACTGCTAATTAACCACATACGACTACTCTACTCTCTTCTCTCCTCTACCACCCTACCCTTGGTAATACCATATATTAATTACCAAACCTTTCGTATTCTCAACTCTTAATTATACACTTAATTTCAGAACAACATTTGTATGCCCTTTAACTGCATGCTACCATCATCATCTATAGTTAGATTTTAAATTAATGAAAAATGTATTTCTTCTTTTTATTTTGCTTCATTCATTGTACTGGTACTTTGACCGAGTCAAATTAAAATGTGTTGAGTCCATTTTATATACATAGCAAAATCACTTCAAAATATAACGTAATATTAAGTAGAACTGAAGTTGCATTAATAGATGTGAGTTTGAATTGTAAGTTGAGAACTGATATATTGATCGCTTTAATTTAGTGCAAGAAATGAATAATTTGATTTTGGTGGTCACGGTCTTTGAGGAGTTGTGGTTGGATAGGTCGATTTGGTGGGGTTAGTAGTGAGTGTACATATGTGCAAAGACTTATTATTATGATTTGAAGTTGAACAGAAGAATGAGCATTGTTTGTTGGTAATGGGAGGATAGATAAGTAGATAACATCTCCGTTAGTTGTTATAGGCCGTTCAATCCGTCAAATCTGCAGGAACAACAACACAACGACCAGTTGTTTCCATCCGTACTGTAGGAATCACGTGAATCCAAACACAAAGCCAAGTTCGTCAATTGTCATGATAGTAACCTCATGCCCCGAATCCAAACCCCATCACACCAACATTGCTTTTTAGGAGCAGTTGCTGATGGGGGCAACAGTATTAGTAGCCGTAGATAGAAGAAGAAGAAGAAGAAAAACTGATCAAGAAGAGAAGATCCTGAGATTTGGATTGGTTTTTGGATCACAGTGGGAAAAAGTAGGGCAAGAGAGAGAAAGAGATAAAGGTATCCCAAATGAGATACCCTGCAATCATCAAAGCAACTCTGCCTGGCTTCTTACTTGGCTTCTTATGTGTCTAGTCCACTAGACAACAACACATTTCTATGGGTCAAAGATAGAAACTCCTATACCAAAAAGAAATAAAGGGTCGCAAAAATTTAAAAATCAAATCCAATTAAATTACTAAAACCAACCAAAAATGTCTTCAAGATCAATAAAAAAACGCAAAAGGGACCCCACATTCATCATGGCCAAACCCAACACACCCTCCTCTGGAATATCGACCCCATTCGATCAAAAGATTCAAAAACATTCACGGAGAGAGAAAGAGAAGGAGAGAGAATCAGATCGTCTAGAGATTGATGAACCATAGTTCGACAAACGGGGACGACCACCGCTTTCCAAAAGATGCTCTCTCTATTCGCTTTGTAAACTACGATTAGCCCAAGACAAGCCTTATGTTTTCATTTACACACATTTTCTACATCCTCACGCAACCTCATCTTACGTGGATCATACTCTAGCACACCACTCTCTCTTATCAAATCTTAAATACTTACTCTTAACTTTACATTATAGTTTTTAACAGTATATTTTTAAAATCATTTTATACGTTATCTTCGCCATATGCATACCATTTTTTCACTTCGAAGTTTGAGCCTTTTCTCTTCTGCTCTGTCCATGTGACGTGTGAAGGAATGTATGTATCTATCGCGTACTGTTGCTTATCCTAAATAAATAAAGTTGCTATTAATCATTATCAGAGAGAACCTCGAACCAGGAGAAATATTTATATATTTTGCAAACTGTATTTTTTGTTTATAGAAATTGTTTAAAAATTTAATGCAGTATAAAGTAATTTTCAAAATAAATTATCGCTTTAGTGCTTTATATTTTTTTCTTCATGTGTAGTGCAAAATATTAGTACTTCTACTATATTCTACGGGTTGAAGAGGAGAGCGTACCTGCATGCGAGTGGTGCAAGTAATGGTCACCGCCTCACAACCGCAGTTCTACACGGTCTTACATGTAATGCTCTCACTAATCATGATTGTTGGATTTCATGGGACCCATATGTCACAGTGTTTCACTTTCCCAATGTAAGGAGCTATAAAAAAAAAATAAAAATACTAATAATAATTACCCAAATCGTATCTAACACCTAATTCGACGAAAATCCTAAATATGATTTACTGTCAACAATTAATATAATAACAACAGTAATACCGTCAATCTAGATGCCACGTGGGTTTCGTGGAAGGGATTTGCTTGCATGCATGCAAATGGGTTAAACAACGCACATTTTTATTATATAATTATTAAAGTATTAGGAGTAGCATGTAGTGGAATAATAGCGATATTTGAGGAGTATACGTATAATGAGGAAGATTAAATAAATAAGACAATAATTGCGATGATAAACTTTGGGAACACATAAAATTGCATTCCTAAAAAGCAACAAGATACAACTGGAATGTCTGTCTTTCTCTCACTTGGGGGTTAGGGACAATTCACTTTCTTATAGTATATATTTTTGGTTCAAATGTGATCCATAGAGAATAGAGAGAGGTACTTTGAATGGGTAGGGGGATTGGGATTGGTCTAGTGATCTTGTTGTTGACGGGATCTTCTTTGGCAGTGCCAGGTAAGGCCTCAAAGTACCAAGATTGAAGAAATGGAATAGGATAGGAATATGAAGAAGGAAAAAGGAGGAGGGGAAGAGAAATAAAGTAGTAAAACGAGGGTGGAGGCTGTGGACCAACGTTTAGAAAAGGAGATTGTATTGTAAGAGAAACCCCTATTAAGTCATGCTACCCTAAGAAAGTTGAGTTGTTGTCAGTATCATAACATCTGAGCCTACAAACTGTAACCTCTAATTGTCTCCTCTAAGGAGGTCTAACCTTTTGGTCAAAGGTGGTCTTAAACCACTGTGCATATACTATGCGCCTTAAAAGACCATTTCTTTATCTTTTCATTTATTATTATTAATCATACTGTACGGGTCTGTCCATTATGTGGACTAATTATGCTAAAAGCTACTAATTCACTGAGTGTCTGTCCATTATGTGGACTAATTATGCTAAAAGCTACTAATTCACTGAGTTTCTTCATTTTTAATTAACCCTCAATTACTTTCCAAGACTACCTAATTCATTAAGCGATCCCTTGCGTACTACCCACTTTTTCTTTTGTTGGGTACTCCATTTTGAAAAAAAAAATCCAAAACAAAATGGATGGAATTAAGATGCATTCTCCGATTCTGTGGAAATAAAACAATGAATTAAATGGATGGATTCTTCTGTCAGAGAACAAAAATTATATATACTTGAGTTTCTGAGAAGTTTTTGGAAGATTGACAAATTACAACACCATCACAATTTGATAGAGAAATGATAACCATGTAGTTCTTAATTGATTAGTTCAAAGCATATTAAATAACTTAAGATGCATCCGTTGATTCATGTTGAGAGACAGCAATTTGAAAGAAAAAAAGACAATTAGCTAGATTATAACTTTGAATATTTAACTATTTGGTAAATTGACTTATTACTCAAACTATTTTGTGTTGTATAATACATGACAATATATAATTAAAAACTTTCCATATTATCCTTAAATGTGTAATGTGATGTGTTACAGATAGAAGGGGAAATATAGAAAGGAGCTATAGAACATAAGCAAATGTGTAAAAAACATCCTAAATTTTTTGCAAAGAAATAAAACATGGATAAAAAGATACTTTTTCATTCTAAATTCTTGTGTTAGGAATATGTTAACCTTGTATTTGGAATGAGAATTTCATCATTTATAAGACATTCAAATATATTGAATTTAAATTGAACTCATTTCAAATTATTTTATTTTTCTAATATTTTATTTAAATAAGGAAATTTAAATTTAGTAAATTTTAACTTTTTTATTTAGATCAAGTGTTTTAATTACCCCCAAATTCAAAAATTTATTTTAATATCAAATGATTGTCAAAAATTCAAAAATATCATTATTATTGAACTGATGTTATTTGTCAATTAAAGTTCATCAATGTTTTTTCATTTGATATTTACGTAGCATTTTTTTTTTCAATTGACGCTAATCAACATTGTTTTCAGTTTGACTACAATTATTTAGACTGACATAGATTAAGGTTATTTTTACAATGTTGATGATTGGGGATTTTTGTCGACATTCTTTTCTAATTTTGTACGAATTTCCCAATTAACATGGGTACAAAATGCAATCCTAATTATTGTTGAATTAATTTTTTCTGATTAACATTAGAAAATAAATCCTTGCAAATTATTGACACAAAAAATAGCATCTATGTTAATGATAAAAGAAAATCATTCCAGACATCAACAAAAAAAATTGCAATGGATGTCTGTTGAAAAAATCTAATTTACATCTGCAAAGAAATAGTCTCCTTTGACACAAAACTCTAACTAATATTAAGTAAATAATAATAATAATCTACAACAATAAAAATATTCTAACAATTTAAATTATAAAATAACTCTTATTAACATCAATTAAAATATCATAATGGATATCAACTAAAAAGTAGTCTTCTCAACAATGTCTCTTGTTATTAAACTGATAACATCTTAACTTAGATCGAACAAAAAATTAGTTATGAATTTGAAAATATGAAAATTTTCAAATTCTTACTTTTAGGTGAAATTTGAAATTCTCTCATTGTAAACAATCCATTTACTCTAATAAAATTCTAGAACTTCAATTTCTTTAAATTCATTACCAAAATAACATATTTTGTTATAAAATATCTCAAATTCTCTAAAAAAAACTAAATTACTCTCTTAAAATTCTCTATTGAATCACACTATAAAGGTTTAGAAATTGAAAATTAAATGAAACATGGTAATTAATAAGATTTAATACTAGACCAAAATAACATGCTATCTAATAATGTGATTTAAATATGTGTCACGTGTTGCAAATTTATTTTTGAAAAACTAGTTATTTATGCTTTTATCCCAGTTTAATTAATTTTACATTTTTGATAGAAAATCATTTCTTCAATTTTTTATTCACATACTGTAATTTGTAATTAACTACTTTGCATCCTTTAACAATAATTTGAGTTTAACATGAGTCCTAGTGAATAAACATGACTCTATTCATAATCAATAGTCCTTTTTTAAAAGCTTATCCTCTTTAGGACAAAGCCCTCTCCATCACATATGATAAAACCAAACTTAAAATCAGGATTCAAAAATATTGTTAATATTAGTGGATAACTTGTTCATCATTAACTCTATAAATAGTTTTAATATCTCTTTATAACATGATACATTTAATTCATTCCTTTTAACTTCAAATAATCAATGATATTTTTCTTCTTTCTTAATATTTCTTTCTTCTATTTTCTTCTTCATTCATAATTAGACATGGTATAAGAGCTAATCATAATCAATCTCTTACTTAATATCTTCAACGTCATTCTCCTCTTCATTTACTCCTTTGAGTTTTATTATCCCAAACTTCACCAAATGGAACCTCGAAAACTTCTTGATATGGTAACAACTTACAAACTCACTACATTCATTAAAAGAAATGTAATACATACAAATTTTAGTTTCAAAGAAGATAAGGCTTTTGGCATGATTAATCTTGAACTATGAACAACAAGATTAACTCTTGGTTGCATGACTTTTAACATCAACGACTACATCAATCCTTACCAAAATGGTGGGAGTGAAAGGCTCACCAAAGCGGCTAGAAACACAGTATACGTCTCAAACCTAAGCTAAGATAGATAAGTCAATAAATGAGTTTCTCTCATCACAAATTTTAGATTCTTTAGCGACCATTGGATAAACTATTCTCCTATTGAGGCTATCCTTGATTAATTCCAAGAAGAATTTGATTCTTTTGTTACTTCTATCATAATGTTGTTAGATCCATATACGATTGATGATATTGAGACTCTTCTTTTAGCTGAAGAAGAAATATTTGAGAAACATAAAAAGATTAAGATCAACTTGATCTATGAAAATACATCTACAATTCAAAATTTGAATACAAGAGGCAAACCTCGATCTCAAAACTACAAAGGAGGTTATGGTAATAATAGAAGAAGAATTAATAATAAATATGGTTTTCAATCTAACAAAGAAGACATAAACTTTGTCGAGAAAGGTTTTATCACTAAACTCAAATTCAAGACCACAATGTTAGCTTTGTGGTAAAATGGGTCATGAAATGCTAATTGTTGACAAAGTTATAACCATGAGTTCTAAGGACATCCATAAGAACTTTAAGTTTGACACTCAAAATAATGGTCACATTGACCAAGGAATTTTTGCTACTCCTATTACTATCTGGAGCCATTATGGTTTCCAGGTAGTGGTGTTTCTCATGACATGACCAATGATGAAAGCAATCTCTCCATCAAATCCACATACAAAAGATAATGGCATAGGTTTGCAAATAAAAAACATTGGTTATTTTGAATTTTTGTTACCTAATTTCTCTCTAAATGTTGTCCTAAATTACCTTTTACATATTTTATATATTACTAACATTACAAAATAATTTTAATTTACCTAATGATTATTACATACAAATCAAGATTTGTAGGTAAATTTAATATTATCTATAGATCTTTATCTATAAAAAATTCATATTACATATGAATTTTACTTACCAAAAAGTTTATAAATAATTACGTACGGATAAAAATGTACAAGTGAATTTAGCATTACTTAAAAAAAATCAATAGATTATTACTAGGAATCTATATTCATAATTACCTACATTTTTTTAGATAATATTAATAATTCATTTTATTATTTATATGATCATTAATATTGTTAATAATAATAACAATTATTATTATTAAAATTATTATTGCTATTATTATTATTATCATTAATATTATTAATATCATTAATATTATTATTAAAAATATCAATATTAATATAATAATATATTATTAATATTAATAATAGATGCTCCAATTCTAAATAATAGATGCGCTCATGAAATTCAATATGATAAACAACCTTACTATACCTTTTCTAAAAGTGTTTGGATGTGCTTGTTAATCCTTATTTAAACCATAAAATTCACATAAACTATATATTAAAAGTGTCATGTGTTTATTCTTAGGATATAGCTCTTTTCATAAGGCATATATATTTGTCTCACGCCAAATGATACAACTTACATTTTTAAAAATATAAAATTCTTTAAAAATATTTTTCCATATAAGCTCGGTCCAAATTCCTTTTGCTTTTTTGCTGTCTAAATCGGATTATGATTCTGCTTGTACAACTACGTGTTCTACTTCTCAAATTTTATATCAAAAATTCCAAGGCCGAAGTGAGTGCAAAAATTACTGGAGTTCAGCCTTTGCTTCTGAAGTTGAGAGTTCATACTTCTTTTACCTAGAATCTATTGTGATAACCTTAGTGTAATTATGATAACAGCTAACCCAGTTTTACACTCAAGGAGAAAACACTTTGGAACATATTTTCATTTTGTTAAAGACAAAGTCAAGAGAGGAGAAATCAAGGTTATTCAACCACGTCACAAATTTATTAACCAAACCTTTATCTACCAATCACTACCTTCCTTTTTAACACAAACTCATGGTGACAACTATAGATATAGTATCTTTGAGGGGATGTAAAAGATAAAGGATATAACTTTTTGTTTTATTTTTGGTTATTAGTTAATTCTATTACCGTTTATGATTTATCACCAAGCCTATAAATACTTTAACCTTTATTTATAGTATGAAGCGTATAATTCATTATTTTCAACTTCAAATAATCTTCTCTGTCGATCTTTCTTCACTCTGTTTTCATCTTTATTCATAATCATACAATTATCAAGCTTTTGGAATTATAACTGAAATGGATTGGACCATCTTTATAATTAAAAGTTAATTTAATCCAAACTTTGTCTATTCACAATATAGTTTATATTATCACTTTTAACATTATGGTTCGTCTTAATGTTGAAAATCTCACATCGACTAGAGATGAGATATTTAAATAATTTATAAGTGAGTTAAAATCTCACCTTACAAGCCAGTTTTGTAAGATTGAGTTAGGTTTAAATTCCATTTTTTAATATGGTATGAGAGTCTATCCTAGCAAGGTCCAACAACTTATCAGATCATCCGCTATCGAGCCGTTGAACCACCCTCACATATAAGTTTCACGCTTGAGATGAGGAGTCTGGGCATGAGGAAGGTGTGTTGGAAATATCCCACATCGACTAGAGATGAGATATTTCAATAATTTGTAAGTGTGTTCAAACCTCACCTTACAAGTCGATTTTATAAAATTAAATTAGACTTAAAATACACTTCTTAATACTTAAAATTACAAAAAAAAAAGTACTTATATGTTTAAAAAACACAAAAACAAAGAGAACCATAATACAATGTAATGATCAAGAATTAAGAAAGATAAGTAATAATATAGTATAATAATAAAGAAGTATATATAATTGATCATAAACTAAAATATATATTTCATGAATAAATAAAGACATTTTGTATTTAATTTATTAAAAAATAAATGCATTTATACTTATTATTGTATTTATTATTTCTTGGTAAACATATATATATATATATATATATATATATATATATATATATATATATATATATATATAATATCAAATGTATAAATTTATCATGATTATAGTATTAATAAATCAAAAAATAAATAGTTAATTGATGTGAAATCTTTATAACATCAACTATAAAAATAGTTAATTTTTGTCGCCATAGAACTCAAATAAAATTTATTGACCATATTGGAAACCATTAATGGTGCAAACTTCATTCTAACCCTTTGCAACTTTGACAGAACACTTTGATATTTGTCAAAATAAAAATTAATATAAGAATTACATTTTATGATAATACACACACATGGAGAAGATTTATTATACATATTCAAATAAATGAAAAGAATTTCAAACAATGGTAATTAAAATAGAATATATATATATATATATATATATATATATTAAAAAACAAATTAAACATATGAGAATCAATTATCTTAAAATCAAATCCTATTGTAATTGTAAACAATAATTATTATCAAATTTTCATATAAATATTTTTTAATTATTGGAAAGTTATGTTTATATTAAAGAAATAAATATTACGAAAATATTGCAGACAATAGTTTATAGAAAATTTTATATAACACTAATTGTATAAACTAATAAACATAAAACAGAAAACTATAGTTAATTTGAGAATAACAACGTGATTTTTTATATTTTAAAAGTAATTGTTTTAGTAAACTCACAAAATGAGCAATTTTAAGAAAGAAACTATAAATAAATAAATTGTATTTTGAAAATAAAACTTAAAAAATGTTGGTTATGTTTCATATTTTTTTCATTTCTTAATTTTTTTCTATTAAAATCTTATTTTATGTAGGATTTTGCGGGTTAAAGTTTTTTCAATCCATTTATTAAGTTAATAAAAAAATATTTTAGGAATGAGATAAATCGATATGTGGATCATGGATCTAAGACTTGATTTCCTTTCAATATGATAATTTCCATCTTTTAGTACTAAAACATTTATAAGTACTTACTCCTTCAACACTTGAAAAAATATTTGTTTCCTGTTCTTAATAGAATGGTAAAACCAACTTTTAAGTATTTATCGTTGTTACTAGTTATTTACTTCTTTTAAGTTTCCTTATATTCCTTTTTTAAGTGTGTTTTTTTTAACTAATAGTATTTTTCTCTAGGTCTCCTCAAATTTTAATTTTGTATGATACAAGTTATCTTAACTTATTGATACTAACTAATAATTAAAGATGTATTTTGATTAAGGAGTGAATTTGAGGGAGTGGATTTGATTTGAGATGAAAGTGTGTGGAAAGTTTAATTGGATTATGGGAAAGATAATAAGATTTGAAGAGAAAATTTGTGAAAGTTTGTAATAATATGATAGATATAATAAATATTTCAATATATAAAATTATAAGTTTATTCTTATAATTAAAAATAAAAAATATTTAATTTATTTAATATAATTAATAATATTTTAAAAAAATGATAAAAATATTAAATTATGCGATTATTTAAAATATTAGAATTTAATTTATTATAAAATACATTAATTTATTGATTGAGACTAATTAATTTATTAAAATATAAAATTAAAATTTTTTAAAATAATTTTAATATTAAATTTAAAAATTATTATTATTTTATAATAATAAAAAAATATTATCATGTAATTTATTTCCATCTAAAATATTTTTATTTATTTTTATTAAAATTAAAATTATATTTATATTATTATTAATTACTTTACTAATAATATTATATAATACTTTTATTATAAAAGTTGTTATAATATTTAATATTTTTATTTTTAAATATTTTTTGTTATTATATATATATATATATATATATATATATATATATAACATATATATA
>Ga0209489_105777_pt1 | contig 20898 bp, 14 predicted proteins | sample SiratrowhiteBW_FD_187527 | JGI IMG/M metagenome (GOLD analysis project Ga0209489, IMG submission 187527) | Root nodule microbial communities of legume samples collected from California, USA - Siratro white BW (SPAdes) (version 2) | ecosystem: Host-associated > Plants > Roots > Nodule | place...
GATAAACATCTTTGACAAAGATTGTATTATTAAACCAAAACATTAGAGTAAACGCTCATAAGGTATAAATTTTTTGAAATTATATTTATGATAGGTTTATACGTTTATTTTTAATCATCTAAATCACACACTATTTTTGAAATTAAATTTTGAAGTAATAATGTTGAAACGTCATTCATCAAATTTTTAAGTTTGATAATTTCTCTCGGTACAAGACAATAGTTCAACTTTTTTTTTTTTAAAAAAAAAAAAAAAAAAAAAAACTGGTTTTTCCGTTAAAACTATAACTGTAATAAGTCTCAATTTATAACACATACCTTCAAATTCATGTATAGGTACATATCAATTGCTAAAACCATCTTATATTACACAAAAAGATGTACATATTACCATTTTGTATCCTTACTTTATAATTTACATTTTTTTTTCCTTACACTAATTATACAATATGCTTTTCTAACATTATTATATAATGTTATATATTAAATTGCAGGTGAAAATATATTAATTATAAAATTATTGTAAAGGTCACATCTAGGGTCCATCTAGCACAAAAGAAATGTTTAAATTATGAGTAAAGGTTAAAGTAGAATATGTTATCCGTGCAAAAGAGTTATCTATTACAACACATTAGTACTTAAGAAATAAGTCGAGATATCAACAGTGAAAGAATTTGGAAATTTGGTAGCATTCATCTTACTCTGGTTTTAAATTTGGATTTTGATTCATGTTCAACAAGTAAAAAATAGAACAAAAGTGAGACAAAAAACATGAAATTAATAAATATTTGAAAAAAATATTGCAATGACTAATTAAGATAAACGAGCATCTCCTTCACCAAAACATTTAAGATACATATTGATTAACATCCACTTATTTAAATCACCAAAGATTAAACCTCCATCTTATAAGTTATCCAAATCAATGTGTACACCACTTTCACGAAACAAACAAAATAAAATCAATACACCATACTTGATGCAATAAATCGTGAATGTAGTGAAAACCATATAGCAAAATTTTTAACAGTAAAACAATAAATTTTGAATGAACTTCCTATAGTAAATCACACAAAGTTACAATGAAATATTACTATTATAATAGAAATAGAAAGGCAATAGGTTAGGGAGACCTCACTGGAAAATATATTTTTTAAATAATTGAAAACTATGTCTCATTTCCATTACATGATTGATGGGAAATCAAAGACCAATCCCCATGTTTTTCTCCCTTTCATGTCCCTTGGTGTTTTATACATTAGACACCGAATTTCTTATTATCTATTTATAAGAGATTTGTTAATCATTAATTTTTATTAATTTTAAAGTTTCTAGTTAGATTCTAAGTGTAATATATCCTATAAAAAAAATTATATAATATATCTAAATATAAATATTTATACATTCATAATGTATTTCAAAATATACTTTTTTTCATATAAGATTTAATAAATTTATATTCCTACAATCACAAAATAAAATAAAATTAAACTTCTCCATCAATTCACTTAGGAATAGAGTCACACCAGTGCAAAATTCTATACTTGTGTGTAATACACAATCATCATAATTAAAAAAAACAAGTGCCACAAAAAAACGGATAAGCTAGAGATCAAAAAAAGTATTTTCATAAATTAAATTTATATATTAACCAAACAACAACAAATCAAATTTTCATAATTCATCTCATACATCACAATATCATTAACACTATTATTAACACATTACAACTCATGTAATACAGTTAATCCATATGATCTAATCCAATTAGTTATTTTTTAACACTGTAGAGCAGTCATGTTAACATGTATTTCACACTTGTTACACTTTATTTTCTTCTACTTTCAACAAATATAAGAAACAAAATCTACTCATGTGACAAATTAAATTTTGAAACAAAATCTACTCATGTGACAAAGTAAATTTTGATTGCTTACAAGACTTTATTTTATTTCAATATGCAAACTAAGTAATAGAAATCTTCATTGATCCTCACAACCTAATATTTTTCAAACTTACAAGTCCAATAAACAATAGAGTAATAATAATTTCTTAGAAACATCACAAATTCAATATATTTAAACACTACATAACACGTATTTCCTTGGTAAATATTATATATATATATCTTACCTTCAACCATCAATTTACATTAGTTCACATTTTACAATTCAAACATTTATAACTCAATATTCTTTACAACATGAGTTATTTAAATAAAAAATAAACAATCCAATTAAATATGCAATATTTTCTTTCAAACAATTATATATCAATCACATTGATCTGATTAACAAAACATATTTTAAAAATCAAATAAGTTTTTCTTTTTTATTAGAAATTTGATGAGTGAAATTTGGCATAATTCTAAATTTTCTTAGATTTCATTTGTTAACTGAAATTTTGATCCAACGATTTTTCATAACTTTTTTTGGGATTTGCTATTAGTGTGATTTCACTAAACAAGATTAAATCCACTAAGTGGACTTCTTATAATAAAATTTATTTTCTCTTTGCCTCAAATTCACTGGGTAACTATGAGACCTGTTTAGTAGATTAAGCAGAAAAATTGTAATTTTTATAAAATTCTAAACTGCTTAAACACTTCAAATTGGCATATTTAACTATACAAAATTTTTCAAAACATATATACACCTAATTAAAATATCAAATATCACATAATAGTCTATATAATCTCATGTAATCCTTTTACACCTAAACATCCTATACAATTGATTTTACTAACTTTTAAACAAAGTCAAAATAATCACAATAAAATTAAGCACACTTTATAAGTTTTTAAACTCAGTCAAAATTGTAAAATAAACCATCTTTCGTCCATCAACAATACAACCACAACCAATACATAAAGAACATTTTTCATAATACCAACAATATAACCACAACCAATACATAAGAACATTTCTCATAATACCAAATGTTAATCAAGACAAAAATTCAACATCTAATTTTCTTTTTCAACTAAGTCCAAAAGACTTTTATTCACAATATAAATCAATCAAACACGACAACATCAAAAATTTTTTAACCATGTAGTGTCATTATAAAAAAAAAATATAATTAATATGACCAAGTTACAACTAAACATATAAAATTTCTACCATATGGTTTCTATAAAAAATATTTAACTAACTTTCCCTTTTTGACAATAAACTATTCTAACTAAACTCAACAATTATTATTTGATACATGATGCTCACGTAAAATATTAAACATCAAATTAAAAATATCTCTACGCCTAAATTAACATAATTTAATCTTTACATTTAAATCTATATACAAACAAATCTCCTTAAACATCACCTGCAAACAACTTAAAAGAATAAACAAAAGCAAATTTATTCTAAACAAAATTTTAATATTGAAAATGATTAATGTTAGACTACAATTTAAGAGAAAAAGTAAAAATAAATAAATTTTAAAGATATAATATTTTTTTGTAAAATAAAATTAAAATAACCAAGTTCTTTTATTTATAACCTTTTTAACTTAATTAATAAAATTTCATATTTTAATCTTATTAAGGTCACTTATATTTTTATAATACACAAATATACACGAACATAAATGTACTTTTTTTACAACATACAAAAATACGAAAAACAAATAGATAGAATTTGTATTAATGATTCGGAATAAAGATAATGTAATATTCTTGGACTCGAAACTGTAATATAAAAATAAAATAAATTTATATTGGTCAGACAATTAGATTGGCAACTATAAAACTTAAACACGTAAGCCTGTAAGTTAAAACATGTAAAATCGATGCCTTAATCCACAAATAGTTTTTAGCAAAAGAATGTAAATGAAAACTTAATTACTTAGTTTTCCAAGACCACTAAAATTACATACCCTAATATTAGTATAGTAATCATAAATATAATTATACATCTTTCAATTCAAAGTACAACTTTTATAATTCAAGTTGAATTATATATATATATATATTTTTATCATTAAAAGGCACCCACTTGCATCAAGTTGGTATATACTTTCATCTTAACAAGACAAAATAAAAAATAATATCTATTCAAGCCAATGAGTAATAAATAATTAAAAATACATACTTAATTTTTAAATAATTTACATAAAAACAATTCAAAGACTAAAAGAATACCATAGATGCACTATCGATATTACCGACAGTCAGTATTAATTAGGAATTGTAAAAATATGTCAATAATCACAATTGTCCGCAAAATTACTCGTGGACAATTTGTGTATAAAATAAGCATACATATTAATTTTAATGAAAAGAAACATTTCTAAGTAATTACCGATAAAATGATCTAATATAATTGTTTATTCATAATTACTTACAACTAACAATCAAAATTTCAACAAATTTTCTGTTGAGTGTTTGTAAATGCATACACAACTAATATGAAAATTGTCCAAATCAAGAATAACATACTAAAAAGTCTGTCATAAAATAGCAATATAATATTGTTCACAATAATTAAAATCATATCAAAATGTTATGAAACGTTAGATTTCTAATATACTGTAAATAAATAAAAAAATATAACTTATTACATGATAGATTATTATGTATTCTGAAAGATAAATTGATTATTTATTAAAACTTATTGTAATTAGAAAAACATTTTAAATTGTCTAAATAATTTAATTATCATTTTATTTATTGAAAATTTTAAAACTGAAAAACAAGTAAAAAATACTGTAAAAAAGAACACTCAAACATATATATATATATATATATATATATATATATTGTTTTCAATTTACTATAATTAGTACTAAAATATAAATGGAGGAGTTTGTGAAGGAATAATAGATCACCTTGTTTAAATTTTGATTTTAAAATTTATTATGTAATAAAGTAATTAGATTAACGGTTTTCACATGTAAGATTATTCTAAAAATAAAAAACAGAAAAAATAAAAAACTACATTTTTAGAGAAGCAACAATTCAGGTTACTTCTTAATAAACAATTTTTGTTTTTTTTTTTCTAATTTTCTTTTTACACAATCACTTTTTTTAAATACAAAAAAAAATCCAAAAAAATATTGCCAATATGTTGTCCAACTCCCACCTCTTAAAAGTATTGGTAAAAAAAGACATTTTTAAATTATGAAAAATTAGCAGATAGCTTTAAAAATCAATTGCTGACGTGTACGAAGCAACAATTGCAGTTGGATCCGACGTGGCCGTCTCATCTGTCCCTCTCGAAGCGATCGTCATCGACCAGACAAATCCAAGCAACCGAATGGCCAAAGCACTCATTTTACTATTTTCATCGCATTAGTATATAATAACGTAACTATACTATACACGCACCTCTCACCAACTCTACTTCCACTCTTGTCAATCGTCACATCATTATGGCTTTCGCAAATCTTTTCCTCGCTCCTTCATTCGCCCTACACGGTGGTAGGGTTTCTGATCCGCGCTCCATTCCGCTCCTCTCTCCTCCCTCCGACGTCGTTTTCCTCTCCTCAACCTCCTTCTCCAGGAACAAGTGAGGATTGCTCTTCGCCGCACTTTACTTTTCCTGTTTTTTTTTTTTTCTTTGGTAGTTTTTGAAATCGGAGTGTTTATTGAAGTCGATTATTGCGGTATTTTACTGCTCTGCGATTCGAGTTTCGTGTGGATAGATAAAGACGGAAGTGATTGAATGAGAATGAGAATGAGAATGTGACGTTCCCTAGGGATGGAGTGAAATCAGAAGTGTGATACTGATTATCTTGCAAGAATTGAGTAGGAACTAGAGATCGAATATTGAGAGTTGACTTTTGCTTTTCAAATTTTGGCTGTATTTGTATTCGTAAAATTTAGTTAATGCTCAGAGGAATGGATTCTAGTGGAACCAGTATTTAGTTGTGAGCTTCTATTGTTTTTTGGTTCAGTGACGCCAGTGCTTGTGTCTAGATATTTTGGTTGAACCTACTCTTGTTGTGTGTGGATTCAGTGGGAGTGATTCGAGTGAGCAAATGTACGGTTTATCTGAAGTGTTTCACTGAGAGTCTAAGTTGGATGACTTTGTCATTCATGCTCCAAGTTCTTTATCTTTTTTCCCTTTGACCATTGATCTATTATTTTTTTGTCCTGATGTTTTGGAAGAATTTGCACGCCAACTTCTTTCACCGAATTTGTCCATGCCCCTTTTCCAAATCAAATTCCGCTCTCAATTCTTGGTAAATGCTAAATAGTAAAAGTTTGGTAGTGCCAAAGCAGTAAACTCAATGCATTGTTGTGATTGATGCTATCCCTTATTCATTTCATTTGTATATACTGAAAAATTGATGGTATTATTTGAGTAAGTCAAAACTATAAATTCTTTTCTTAGATGGAGAGGGAGACAGTGGCCTTAATACCTCAAGCCATTAGTTGGGCATGTATGAAACATATATAATTGTGACAATGCCTATCTTAATTCAATGGTATGATACTTGTAAACCTTAAATCCATGTATCAATCAATCCATACAGTGATCTTTCTCATATTTAAGGGCTTCTCTTTTAGTACCATGTTTAGTTAGGAATGACCCATTTCACTCCTGCTTTGGAAACCCTTATTGTTGAAGCTTCCATTTGGCATCCATTCCCCATTATGGGTAAACTTTGCTTATTCAGTTTTTGTTATTGTTTTTTGCTTATTATGCATCCCTTGGTACCTTGGAACCCTGGTCCTTTAATCTGTAGCTTCTTGATCCCATACATGGTTTTAAGACCACGATATGTTTGATGGTGCTATTTTGTTAAGTTAATGAAGGTTGGTTCGGCCACTTTTATCGACAGGGTTTGCGTTCTAGTCTATGAACCCTAATGGAACTTTAATATTCTTAGTAGTGACCAGGATGTATCTATATCACTTGTCTCTTACTACTGGTTGGCATGTTTTGCAGGAACTTTATATTTGCTTCTGCATATCATGTGAACGCAGTTGGTTCGGCTTCACTGGTCAGTGTTGTGTTTCTTGCCCTCATGTCATTCACATTTTACCATTTTTTTTTGCATCTGAAAAATATGATTAGTAAACATTAAGTTATTATATGTGATTTAGAATCTTTGTTATCATCCATAAACTGTATAATTTTGATGGACAAGGAGCTGAATTGCAACAAATAAAATAAAAGTGAGGGACTAAATTAGAAGAGAAAAAATAGTTTCGGACTAAATAGGGCTTTTGTGTCATAACATTTTAGTACATAGTGTCTTCTATTTCCTTCCTGATCTTAGAAAGATATTTTTCTTGCTATCATTTTGCCTCTTTTTCCATTATATAGGAAATATTTTTCTTTACTAGCAGCCAAATGGAGCTGTAAAATATGTGCTGAGGAACCATGGCTAAAGTCCTATAATTTCCTTTCCTTCCCCCTTGCACCTTCTGATATTTTCCTTTGTTGCAAAAACTTCTTAAATTTCTGAAATTTGAGTGTGATACTCTTAAACAAAAAAATAAAATAAAAAATCATAGTTTTTCTTAGATGGTTTTCAGCAGTGAACTATATCTGATGAGGATCTTTACTTGAATCCATGAGGATCTGCATCATAACCTATCTTAATGTCCAAGATGTATAAATATAAAATTTAGCTTGGTTTGAAGGGCTGCTGCACAAGAATCTATCTTTCTTGTGGTCTTCCCATTATCAATCCTTCAATCAGTTGACCTGTGTTGGATGTAATCTTGTGATGATCATGTTTATGTCAAACTTTTTGTTATTGAGAATGTTATATTCAGGCCTCAAGCAGTTTTTTTTTTTTTGTGCGAAATTTCTCGCAAATGTGGATTAATATCAACTGGACTAGATGTCTGTTGCACTACAGTTCAGCTTATACTTTACATTCAAAACTCCTGTGTATTTTACAAGTCAATCTTGTATTATTTTGTGCTGGTATAATATAGTCACTGCTATCATTGATAGATATATTCGCCAAGAGTCTATGCTTTTGTTAACAATTCATTACATATACCTCGAGCCCTCTGGTGTTGTATGCTATGCTTATTTGTACATATATTTGTGATTTTTTTATTGGTTAATTCATACTGTGCAGAAATCCAGTGACAATCCCAACAGTGTTCCTATGCCAATAGTTCTAATAGATCAAGACTCAGATTCTGAAGCAACAATTGTGCAGCTTAGCTTTGGGGATCGCCTTGGAGCTCTTCTTGACACGGTGATTTGGCTACAGGAAACTATATTATGCAATTTAATTTTTTTCAAACAAGTTGAATCTCTACGATTGGCTATGCTTAAACTGTGATTTTGTTGTTTAAGTGATGCTGTCACTATTTGATTGTTATACAAGTTTTGTTATGCATAGGCAGGTTAAAAGTTTTGCTTCGTTTATTTATTTTTCTTTGTTACATATGTTCATGTAATTGTTACCTTAGTAAACAAGCCTCATTGGTTCATTTCAAGTTGGTTTTATAAAATTCGCTCGAAAACTACAGAGCATTATAGTTTAGTTTATGAAGAAGGAAAAGGATCTGGAATCATCACGAGTGTTGGAAGGCTTACAATCAATAATTTGTTTGAGTTTATGTTGGAAAAGAGAATATTTTAGGGTTCCAGATCACTGTTTTTTTCTGTCACAAAAGGGCATCGTTTATATAGATTTTATTAGAAGTTTTAGCTCATTTTTTCTCTCAACATCATTTTATATTTATTGTCATTAATTGATCTTTATATGTTCATATCAAGGCAGATGAAAGCATTAAAAGATCTGGGACTGGATGTTTCAAAGGGAACCGTCTCCACTGAGGGATCAGTGAAGCAAACAAAATTTTTCATTACACAATCGTAGGTTTTCCTTCCTTGTCTTTTTCTTCCAGTTTCTTTACAGTGTTTTCTTTTTATCGAGTAACAATTTCAGTGGTAAATGGACAACATGAGTGAATTTGTTCTTGAACTGATAATTATTCCTTTTCTTTGATAAATTAAGACATCATTCAGTCTTTTTCATCTTTAACAGAAATTTGTCTTATCTGAGTCATTGTCATATTCTCTCTAAGGAGACGAGTCTGGACTTAGGAGAATCATACTTTAACTCAATGGACCGCCCCATGTTCTTGGATGTTAGATAGTTTGGAAGGTGATTTATTTTCTTTAGGTGGTGTTGGAAAGCTGCCTTAGTTGTGGGGTCACCTTTAGCCTGCCTTAGTTGTGGCCTCTTTGAGAACTTCCTTAATTGCAGTCTTAGTTGTGGCTCAGAATTGAGAAGCTTATATGAGTTGTTACTTAGGAAATTTGTTGTAGAACTTGACAGGAAATGAAGTTTATCTCTTCGAAATTTGGTTTCCGAAAACCATTCTTTGTATTGTATGGTACAATGTAGACATTCAGTTAGTTGTTTTCAACTGTTTTTTTCTGTTTGGGCCATATATGGGCCTTATGTTTTTTCAAACGTATATGAATTTTAAAGTCTATATATATTGGTTCATATTCTTTGTACAAAAACAGTTAACAACAGCAATAATATTCATTCAGTCTCTTTCTTTTATGTTTTCTCTCTTTCTGTTACATACCAAATTCTAATACTTTGGCATCGAAAATGGGTTTTTGGTTTTTCCCTCCATGGACCCGTTCTTATGGCATCAAGTTATCCAAATTAAGTGTGGTTTGCATTCTGATGGGAAGGATGCCAGTTCTGTGCTTGATGTTTTGTATGCTAGCCCATTGAAATTTATATCACAAGGTTATGCTTCATCTGGATCTCTTCATTCCTTGGGTTTTGGTGATGGTTTATAGTTTGAGAGAGTTATTGTTGAAGCATTTCCCTGACTTTTTTTTACCTGTCTAGCTTGAGCTATGCTCCTGTAATTTGGTTTCATTCTTCATCTCATTCTGCTGCGTTCTGTAATTTTCACTTATTTAGAAATGAGCATGTTAGGGAATTTTCTGAATTACAGTCATCAGTGTTGCTAAATTCAATCAATCTTTCCCGATGAGAAAATTTGTTGTCTTCAATACTTGAGGTGTAAGTTGCTCCTATTGTCCCACCATCAATAACTCATAAAAACTGTGATTTTTATTGACCTAACTTTCAAATTATAACTATATGTTACTGACATTATTCATATCAAATCTTGCAAACATTGAACAACAATAGAAAGGTAATCAAATTATTCTTACTTTCGTATTTTCTAAAGTATGTTGTGTTAATCTCAATGTACTTGAATATATGAAAATAAATATCAGTCTCACCGATTATTGATTGTCTATTTTGTTATCAATGCTTCATTGAAGCGTTTTAGTCTTTACAGACTTATTTGATGTTCATATTCTCAGAGATACTGGGCGCAAAGTCGAAGATCCTGATATGTTAGAGAGAATTCGACTTACCATCATTAACAATCTGTTAAAATATCATCCTGTAAGTTTGATAGATTTTTTCCTACGGATTTTTTATATAATTACTTTTACATACAAAAAACTTCGTTGTAATTAACAATTTTTTATAAACACAACCTTTCATAGTTGCTTTTTCCTTCTTAATTTTCAATTTTTCTTTACTCACAAATATTATATAATTTTCGTAGGAGTCAAGTGAACTACTAGCTATGGGTGAAGTATTTGGCATAAAGTCTCCGAAGAAGAAGGTGAATTGTACTCTGCCAGCTTTTTTTTATTGAATAAAATAAACATTGTTTATTTAATGATGACCTCTGCTTTGTTTTTGTTATTATTATTATTGTTTTTACTTTTGGAGGAAGGATGCAAATATTTATTAACCATTTCCTAATTTATTTGATAGTCCAAAGTTTTGTGTGCCTGGGCGAATGTCAAGGCCTAAAAAAAAATTGACATCATATCTGATTTATTTATGCATCCATGTTGGCATTTAATTTCCCAGTAGATGGCTTTACCAATCTTATCTTAGTGCTTCTATAAATAAATAGAATGTTGTTGTCGCTTTATTTTCTGGTGGTGGATAATTCTTTTTTCACTCTTTCTTTTTTAATTATTCAGTGGTTTTAATTAAAACTTTTGGGAGCTACCTCCTGATTTGACATGATAGAGATCAAACATCATTATTCTGAACGCAGGCCCATTATACTAATTCCTGTATTTTGTGTATCTCTTTCTATTTGAAAATTTGAGATTGCCTGGATTGGAAAACCATTCAGGTTTCTCTTCTGCAATCTTGTCAAAGAGATTACGTGATGACCTTTTCTCAGACTTCTTGAGATTATTAATTTTAAGTGATAAAGATTCATTCTTCACTTCTCAGATTCCATTGCCACTATGGCTTTCTTTATATAATTTTCCATGTCTAATTATTGCCTGCATTATTGCTGGGCGACTAAGTCGGGCTGCTAAATTGATTACTGGAACGTTCCAGTTATTCAACATGCCACACTTTTCGTGCTTTTGGTGCATATTATGATGCTGTATATAGATTGGATTACCAAAAGATGCTTGGTTCTTTTTATATAGAATAAGGGTTTTGTTAGCATTTGATGGGATTAAAATAACTTTTATTACTCAAGTCTTTATTCATAACTTGAAGGAAAATATTAAATGTTTGTAATTTTTTATCAGTTTCTATTCTCGTTCCCTAACAAGTGTCCTAGCTACATATTCACAAAACCCTAAAAAAAGGTCGGTTCTACCAGATTCTGCTGGTGGCAATTAAACAATTCAATGAAATGATTTATGGGTCCGACGCATGGTCTCAGTCTTGCTAATTTCAACTTTCTTTTGTTGTTTTGTGCAGCGTAATGAGGATATCAAAACTCATATACAAGTTAAGGAAGATGGGCCCAAGAGGAGGTTTGCATCTTACAACGAGTGAATGCTGTAGTATTTGAGCTGTTTATTATTTGCAGCTAAATAATATTAGCATAATAAACAACCCAATATGAAATAGGTGCATGGGGTCATCTAATTCTTTTTAATTCAATATTTATCAGCTTGCTCTGTATAGAGACGGCGGATAAGCCTGGATTGCTTGTTGAAATCATCAAAGTCATTGCAGATGTGAATATTCATGTTGAATCGGCTGAGATTGATACAGAAGTATCTTCCTCTTTGTCTCTGTCGCCTTCTGTTTGCCCCATTTAGCCTTAAGTAACTTTACCCCCCTTTTCTCTCAGGGTTTGGTTGCTAAGGATAAATTTCATGTCAGTTACGGTGGGGCTGCATTGAACAGTTCGATGTCTCAGGTAACCCTTTGTGTTAAAGAAATGAACAGTAATGAAACCACGATTTAAAATCTTGGTCTTATTTAAGTCGCCTTACCTTTTATCCTACACCATGTCATTCCCAAGAATTTAATTGCATAATAACAAACTCATTTTTTGTGATTTTGCTCTGAGCAGGTTTTGGTGAACTGTCTTCGTTACTACCTGCGGACGCCAGACACAGATATTGACAGTTACTGAAGGAACCACCTTTACCTGTAAAACAAGCCACTGTAACTGTTCTTATACCAAATTAGCCGTGAGCTCGTGATCACGGGCGAGAGTCACATGGTAGTTTTACTGCTACCAACGGGTACGTGTTGCTGTTGTTGACTATGGAACCAATCAATGAATACCTGTAACTAATTATGGAACCAATACATGTTCTGTTGCCTATGGTATGGGATCTATGGATACCTGGAACTTACTGATCACCCGTTAAATTAGATATGAAAGCTAAAAAAAACGGAACATGAATTTTGCCTATTTTTTTTGTTGGTTTCTAACATTCTTATATATATATTTTTTTTGTAGTAAAACACAAACATAGCATAAGTTTTAATAGAATTTTTTTAGCATCAAAAGGAACCGGAATTGGAGAATTTAGGGTCTCTTTTGAATACTATTTTCAAAAAGAGAAAGTACTTTTTTATGTAAAGAGTAAATAACACTTGCAGAAAAGAAATACATCAAAAGTCATCGTTAAACACCATCTTGTAACCATCCTTCGCTCAGCATTTGTCATTTAAAGAACACGTCATTATAAATTATAAAATACTGCGAACCTAGAACGAGACCTGGGTCCTGTTATCTTATGCTTGGTTGAGCCAAGACTTGTGTGCTTTCAGTGATCATTGTGTAGTAGTTGGGATATTCTCTCCTTTCGTTTTGATAGGCTGTCATGTTGTGCAAGTCATGCTTTTGTGAATAGAGTTTTCCTAATTAACTTTAAGTATACTCGGAATAACCGCAGTGTCGCGAATAATTTGTCGCAAGGTAGGGTTTAATTTAAGTAATATATTTGTACTAGGGTTTAATTTCTCATCTTATCAGTCAAAAGCATTAGAAACTGTAAGTAAATTTCAACGAAAACAATGATGTTTAAGTTGACTAAAATCCTAAGCACAAATAATTATTAACAATAAAATTATTATTTATTTACATTAATTATGTTGAAAATGGACCTCTTACACCAACACTGTGCTCAATTTAAACCTGTTCTTGCTTGCTTTTCTTTGGAGATTGGGATTCGACGTCCGTGTTATTTTCAACGTCGTCGATAGCGCCCTTAGGTTTAACAAATCCATCTTCTTCAAGGTAATGTTCCTCCTTTATAAGTGAAACATACTCCACCTTTTCACCATATCTTCGAACAATGACCAAGTAGAAAGACATTGCGAAAACGGTGACTACAATCAACAAGAAGCTGAATTGAATGTTCACCAAGGAGATAGCACGATGAAGAGCCTCATCGTCACTGCATTTCACCACATATTCATCAGATTCTTCAAGGTGCATGAAGCAACCCTTGGGTTGAAATCCTGGTGTCCAAAGCAAGAACCCCATGATCATAAGCCACACACCTTGGAAGAAAATGCTCACAGAGCGTACAAAGCAGACCAAGAAGCTTTTGGGCCTGCCAATTCCCATGAGGGTTGTAGCCAAAGAAATAAGGATCAGAAGTTGCAACAAGAAGTGGTACTGGCCTTCTGGTCCCATGTGATCTCTGGAGTGAAGGTGGATAAGAAGAAATTGTTGTGTAAAAGCTATGGCTCCCAGCAAATGAGTTAGCTCATTTTGAGCTTTGCTGCATATCCTATCAAGAACTATGGCAAAGATGGCATAGACTAAGAAAGCCATGGCCATGGAGGAGTGTTCAAAGTTGTGGAGATGGGAGGAGGGAATGGTTCCATCAGGGTCAAATGGTTGGTGATGAATGGGAGCAATGAAGAGCTCCATGGCAATGAAGATGGTGCAGCTTGCCATGATGAAGTGGAGCTCCAAGTATCTGGATATTGTGGTGGGAAACCATAGGGTTGATGTGTAGGACTTGGAACTAAGGGCATGGAGCTTGACATGGTTGAATAAGTGCCATAAACCAACTATAAAGAAGCCAAACCCCAAAAGTTGATGCCCCTCTAACATAGTGCCTGCTAGGCCAACACAAGAAAGAAAGGGAAGAGTTTGGTGGAAACTAGTTAAACTCTATTCAACACCAAAGGAAGACAAGAAAATTCCAACACAGTAACTAAATAAAAAAAAAAAGAAATGTAGAATTGGATATATTGTTCTAGGAATTCAGAAGCAAATAGTAGAGAAACATTTTATGTTCCAAAGGGCACACCAAATGATAGGATCTTTTTATAGAGGTGTCATTTTGGAAGTGGATGAAGTTAGTTATGATGAGTATGTGAAGGCAAGTGACACAGCCAGGAACCCCCTTTCACAAGGGAAAAGGTTGGTGCGATTTGTGCGTGTCTCATAAGGCAAAGGGTTTGGCATTTTACGCCAAGAAAGAAGAGGCTGAAACAACCCAAGTTGGGTTGTTAAGGTGCTTTTCCATTAAGGAAATTTCAGGCAAACAGCCACATGCTGTTACAGTAGAATTGTACTATTCTCCAAGTATAGACAAAACGTATGGGTTCATGATTCAAATAGTAAAATAGAGGTTCAGTCTTGGGGAATAACATTTTAACAAATTATTATGTTCTACAACGGAAAAATTGAATTCGTATAAATTTTTATAATAGTTACTGCATTATATATTTCTAGTTGATTTAAGTGAAACTACATTTACACAAACTATCAAAATTAAACTCAACAAAATATATCTTGGTAAATAACACCTTTCGGAGTTTATTTAAGACAATGACATCGCCAGTGTTTTATTGAAACTTTCCAACAGATCCATCAAATCATAAAGTAACATTTAACAATCTTATATATATGGTTATTATGATAATATCACATGATTTTATAGTTAAATCAATATAAATTTACATTTTTTAACAAGAGATTTTCACTTTTCGAAAAATTAAGCTCGTTTATACGTGAGGATGATTATATTTTCACAAATTTGAAGTTTAACACTGCAAATTACTTCATGTCAGCACGAGCAACTTGTCTTAACCAGTTCATCGAGGTAAATTGGTGAGGAAATGCTTAAATTAATTAGAATTAGAATGCCACCTCACCACGAGATTCTTGAAAAAGATTTACTCTTGACATAACCAAATAAGGCTAAACTTTTCCCATTGAACTGTTATATATTTGTACAATCTTACTTCATTGTACCATATGCGTAAGAATCTTTACAGACGAAGTGGCAGCAGCATTCATATTTGTATTATTGAGCTTTATCACAATACGACTAAACTAGTTATTTTTTTCTTCTTTCACCTCAATATATGTGCAGTAGAAGATTCTCTGCATTTTCTTTTAAGATAGAGATTGCAACGTTTTGTGAGAATGTGCCACTTGGAGAAATTTCTTAGAAATTTCGCAAGTTATAGTTTGCAGTTTAAGAGTATACCCTTTCGACTCTTATCTTCACAATTTTCTTAAAATGTGGGTAAGAATATATCCAATTAGGCAAAACTCGTTTTATGTAAGTTATTTATCAGTACTCGTTTTCTCAAACCAACTATATATTTATTTTTAAAATTATAATACTAAAATATATAAATTTATTTTGTCAAAATTATAATTTTAAAAATATAAATTTATATTGTATAAATTAAATTATGTTATCCAAATTTAAAAATATATATTTTTAAAAATTATTTATACAAATAAAAAATTTTAAAAAATCAAAGCAATTATAGTTTTCTATTTTTTTTATCAAACAGAAATTTTAAGTTATTATTATAGCATTCAACGAATTTATTATAGAAGATTGTTTGCAAAAAAGTGATAATATAAAATATTCTTATATTACGAGAGCATAAATTATTTATTTAATTTAGAATTTTATTAAGTCCCACACAGACAGCTTTAAATGGTTTTACTGTATTTTATACGCTAATTTCATTATATTTTTAATCCTTTTACTTTTATCTTTGTGACATTTTACCGTTTGAGCCAATGGAGAGAGGGGAAGATTAAAAATAAATAATTAAAATTACATACTAACGAATCATAAGTTTATGATAGCGAACCTAGGTCCAATATGATTTGTAAGTTGATTTTTTATCATCTTCCTGCAATAAACTTTTCAGATAATTTACCGAATGCAATTTCACCTCTAAAATATGTTTAGAAGATTTAATGTGCAAATTATGTTTTTTTTTTTTTTTTTTTTTTTTTTTTACTTTTAAGTCCACCAAAAAATTACCAACATTATACATTAGTTTCTATTAGATAAAATATTAGGCAATAAAAAATAGATATTCGTATTAGCAAAAGCAATTCATCAGTTAAGGGTTGCACGTGAATATAGAATTCTCATTGTTCATGGTTTTGTCAAATTTTCTCAACATTTGGAAAATGGACAAAATAGATGAAAAGGTAAGGGTTGCTATTGGTGAATAGAATTTTCTTCCTCGGATAGGAAAAACAAACAAACGTGACATGACCATAAATAAATGACGTGACAAAAACTCTTAATTTTTATGGTGTTAGAACTCAATTGTATCAAACCGATTATATTGAAGTACCATAGTAACTCCTAATATAATTTAAGAACAATTAATTCAATAAGAGATGGGTGACATGGTGCTGCACGTGAGTTTTCCTTTACAAGTTTTCCATCTCTATCATTGGGAAGCAGGAAAAATAAACATGTTTTGGGTCCTAAGTTTCGAATACTGAACAGTACATAGAATTCCTACGGCATCGAAAGTGGGCAAGAGAATAGACAATAGCCCAACGACGTCTTTGAAAGGACGGAAGAGGGGGGAATCTTCGTCTGGCTCTGTCAAACTCAAAAGTTTGAAGAAATGGGTTATTTCGGTTGTGCATTTATGCTACTTTGCGTATTTGATGCGTCAAGTGCTATGTCCTTTACATAGAATCCACATGTAATTATAATTGCTTATTATAGTTGCAGCAATGTTCTTGCTTGCTTACACACGTGATTTCACTCAAACAACAAATGCACATCACAAGGGACAACTTTGTCTCGATGCCTCTTCCACACGGATCACGATTTTACCCAGGCCAAAACAATCTAGTTCAAATCAATAGAAAACAAAGGAAATAATCAATTCCTGACATTCACAAAAATCACATTATTACTACTTTAACATCACAAATCACGTCACAAACTACACAACTTAGGCCAAGCACAACCACTGTCAACGAGACTAAACATAGCAGGACTTCCACACATGCACCTTGTTCTACCTCTCATTTGCATAAGAAATCATTTAAGCCACAATTCAATTGAGGAATGTTAAGAAAACACTCAACAATACATACTATTTGGTCACAAAATTATTAAAAACTTTGGTTCCATTGATTTCAGTTAATGTTAAACAATATATGTAAAAAACGTGTAAAGAATATATTGCTTAGTGTTTCTCAATTTTTTAAGATGAAATTTTCTTTTTTTGTACTAGTTTGGGATTCACCCCAGCATTCGCAACCTAGAACTATTTTCTACTTTCCTCTATATAGCTTTTGCTAGTGGAAAATGTGAAAGACTTTCAAACCCTCATTCAACGAGGGATGAAACGCCAGTGCCTGGGATGTGAGTGAATAAGGCACTCAGTGAAACACACAAGGACTCTTCGTTATATATGATGTTTAATTAGCATTGTCACAAAGTGCTTTTCTAACGTTAATGTCAAGGGATGGACAAGTCAGCATCTAAGTCTAACTTGAATGACGCAGGCAAATTCCGTTACGGAGAGAATTGATTACAATACCCGCAAAAAGTTTAGAACCAAAATTGCACAATTGAAAGTAAGAACCCAAATCACACATGTAAAAGGAGATTAAAAGTACAAGTCAGGAATTTCCAGAACAGCTCAGAGCCATGATTACTAATTAGTCATTATCACAATACGGAATGATCAACTACATGTTAGTAATGGTCAATAAGGCACGATAACTCTGAAAATATGAATCGTGTGGGATCTACAATTAGTAGAACAAAAGACAGACAGACAGACATGAAAACAACTCAGAATCTTAACCTTTAATTTCTTTCCTCTCAGCTCCATGGCTTAATAGTTAATTTAGTAAATGCATAACGCCATTGAGGACACGAGTGTGATTGAAAATTAACCAATGCACATGAAAATTTGATATCACCTATAGCAACTTACATTATACAACAGCAAACCTGGTATGGGATCAACAAGAATTAAAACCCAGATGACTCAACTAATGAGGAATATGATGCATTTTCGTCGAAGTTTGTAGGCTTCTTACTGCCGGTTTTCCTTGATGTTCTATCACTATTACTGCCAAGAGGCCCCACCTCCAGACCAAAAATCTCGTACAATTTTAATCTTTGGTGTTTAGCTGAATCCACATCGCCATCCCAGCAAGTCTCACAAATAATTTCAAGAGCTATATCAATCTTGTCTTCAGCCACGAGATTCCCATTTTCCAAGAGGACAAGGTACAGCTGTTCAGCTGAAGCTTTTCGAATCTGATTAACATCCACAAAGAAATAAAGTAAAATATGAGAACCCGCAAAGCAAGCAAGTAAGTGACGCACTTATTCAAGCTTAAAAAAAGTAATTGATCTTTCATCTTTCATGAAAAACACTAAAACACTTTATTTTTTTAAAAAATAAATAATCATCATAACTTTTAAATATATGTAGTTATTTATTTTTATATAAAACAAGCACAAACAAACAATCTCTTAATTGTGAAAAAAAAACCTATCTGCTTTGCATGGGATTGCAGTTAGGCGAAAACAAGATGCCAAGTCATGAATCTCGTACTGGTGAATATCAAGGAATCACCTTAGGATAACGATGACCAAGAACATCAAGAAGTTGGCAAAAGGCCTTCATATTAATAGGTTCCTGAACTGAAGCTATATAACCAAGTATTGCAATACCGGCATACAACTTAGAGAAGACCTTTGATCCCTTCAGTTCAATTGACAGACAATCCAAAACAGCAGCACAAAAAGTTGCAGAGTGAGCCTGAAAATGCAAATTATTTATCAAAATGTTATTCAGCAAGCATTTGCAAAAGTAAATACCAATAAATGGAAGTACAAAAAAAAAGTCTCATCCCATTTTCATAAATTAAAAATATGCACTATGATCAGTTTTCACTCTATTGCAATTGGATTCTTTTCTTATCTTATTCTCTGCAATTCTTAATCCAATTTTAGCTCACATGATTCCGTGTTATTAAATTATTTTGCCGCGTGATTCTGTCAGTTGTTTAAGCACTGCTACCTATTATATACCATACTTGCTAGAAATATAAGAAATATCTAATTATATTATCTTAGAATATTTTAGAGTATCTTATATTATCTCTGAAGATTTATTCTTTTATATTTTGATTTATTTCCTTATTCAATTAGGATCTTTATAATTATAGGAATATCTGATTAGAATCAGACTTATTAGAATATAATTCAAGCATATCTTATTATGTATTTATTGTCATCAGCTTATATGAAATGGACTTTGTTGTGCAGTCCATATACACAGTTTTCAGCATCTCTTACATCTATTTTTCTCCCTTTCAACAATGCCCATAACTCCTCTACCTAAAAAAATTACAATTATCCAATCAATGTCCAAGTTACTAAAATTTTAGATATTTTCCTGTCACCATAAAGAAAAGAACATAAGCTTTTGTAAAGCTTGCCACCACTATATACGAAAGTATAACCATCATATTTAACAAACAACAATGGAGGATACATAGATATCCTTAATATGTGGTGGCTGAGTTATGTATTTTCTTTTTCTTAGAGGCACTGTTTTCCGACATTTCAACATTATGCAAACCATATTCGTTTTAGTGCACAAACAACCAACAAGTTTTACACATGTTAAATAAGAAAAGCAATTGAGAGAGGTTAAATGAACAAATGAAGTAGCTATTTTGGGTGCATGATGAAGATTTAATGCATCTTAGAGACTTTGCAGAAAGTTTCTCTAATTACCCATTATTCTTTTTTTTTTTCTTCTAATTATTTTTATTGTTTCCAACAAATATAAAGGATGACCACACAACCCACATATAAATATAAAGGAATGCTTGATCACCAAACCAATCCAGAAATATAATAAAGGAGTATTAGAGAACATACTCACAAGAAATATGAAATATAAAGAACAGAAAGGCAGACTAACCTTCATATTAAAGAATATTTTTTTGCTGAACAGAATCTCAATGGTCTGGAGTGCAGAACAAGTTCATCAGTATATTAGAGATTCATGGATAAACAGTGCAAATTGATTTTGTATAAATAAATTTGCATTTGATAACACAGGAGGTACACATGAGTATTATATATGAAACAAAAAAAAAAAATATGCTGAACTCTTTTATGAAATAATTTTAGAATTTAATTTAGGTAGGGTGCTAACCAGGATTCTCTATGCTGGAAACATATAAATGGCTAGGAATTCTAATTGCTATTTATCCTAGGGTACACCAAACCGTTCTTTTTCAGGAAGTTGTTTGTGAAGTCTGAAGTCTCTTGGTTTTGAGTACAGTCAACAGTGTGCTTCACTAGTGTGTGAATATTGTACTGAGTTAGTTTTCTATTACCTCTGTTGGTTTTTTTTTTTTTTT
>Ga0209489_105778_pt1 | contig 20892 bp, 16 predicted proteins | sample SiratrowhiteBW_FD_187527 | JGI IMG/M metagenome (GOLD analysis project Ga0209489, IMG submission 187527) | Root nodule microbial communities of legume samples collected from California, USA - Siratro white BW (SPAdes) (version 2) | ecosystem: Host-associated > Plants > Roots > Nodule | place...
AAATTTTATAAGTACATTCCTAGAGATTTCTTGCATTTCTAAATATATTTTCATGCATAAAAATAACAATAAAATAAAAATCAAAACAAAACAAAAAATTTCAAGAAATAAAATTAAAAAAAGTTTTTATTAATTCATACATGCATTCTCCTTCAAAAAAAATAATAAAAAAAAAACTTCACTAATCGCATTTTTATGTTCTCATAAAAGAGGCTCATACATGCATTTTCGTATAGTTATTTATTCAATAAACAAAAATGAAAATATGCATATCATTTATAGGATTTCATGCATATGATCATGTACTCTTAAACCCATGTACTTCAAAAGGAAAAAGTAATGAGAATTGTTTAAAAGGAAAATTGGAAAAACATTATCACATACTCATATAAGACATGTTTTTCTCTTGACATTATATTTATTCTCTTGTCTTTGAAAATTCTACACTTTGGTTTTTCAGTTGAACTATAACTTTGAGCATACCAATGGAATTTAATATGGAACCTGAGAGGACCCATGAGATGGAAGGCTTGAAGAAGAAATTGAGAGTCAAGGTCGTGGAGAATAATCTGGCTGATCTTAGAGAACTTAGGCAAAAGCTGAGGGCAGTACAAAGAACCATTTTTAATAGTAGATATGGAAACTTGTTGGGATTGCTGGAAGTGCAAATACAAATACATGCCATTACTGCCCTAGTCCAGTATTACGACCATCCGCTGAGGTGTTTTACCTTTTGCGATTTTCAGTTGGTGCCAACCTTTGAACAATATCCACAAATCTTGGATATGCCAATAGATAAGGTGATACCTTATCAACATTTGGATCAACCTCTCTCTATGTCTACTCTCTCAGCAATCATGAGGATGCCTGCGAGGGATTTAGAAGACAGATTTATCTTTGAGGACTGAAAAGGATTTCCTCTAAGTTTCTTAGCAGAATATTTGCATTAGTTAAGCGAGGAAAGAGATTGGGAGGTTTTCATGGTTGTTTTTGCTTTGACTCTCTTTGGAATTATGTTGTTCCCCAAGACTGAACGTTTTGTGGATAATGTTGCAATCAGTGTTTTCATTGCTTATAGGACTCGGAGTGAAAGCCCAGTCACTGCAATCTTAGCTGATACATATTTAGCCCTCAACTCGAGCAATCCGAAAAAAAGGACTCGGATGGCATGCTGTTTACCTACTTTGTTTGTTTGGCTAGCTTCGCGTTTTGAGGAAAGAGTGGTGGGAATCAAATATCCTGTAGAATCCGTCAAGCAACAGAGGCTAGAAGTTAAAAGCAAGGATAAATGGTATCAATATATGGCGAGTTTAACTTAAGAAAAAATTGAATGGTAGCTAGCATGGCAACAACGATCCCAATTGATATATCAATGTGCCAAGTTCCTCAATGTGTCGCTCATAGGTACTAAGTGTTGTATTAACTACAATCCAGTATTGGCTCAAAGGCAATTTGGACATCCGATTAGAGGGGCTTCTACCTCCTATGTTGTAGAACCTCTTTTATTTTTATATAAAGATGGTTCAGCTGATGAGATAATACCAAGAATTCGGAGAGCTTGGGATAGGAAGGTCATCATGGAGAAAGATACTAGACCATATACTACGAATATAGAGATACCATATCAGCATTGGTTGGCGGAACGAGTTGAAACGGTTAAACTACCTTTCAGATTGAATTCCCCTATTTTATTAGAAGAGGAGTCAGAGAGAGAAGAAGAGTCAGAAAACATAAGACAGTTGAAAAGGGAGATTGAAGAATTGAAGGGCGAGAATATAAGGATTGTGAAGAAACTGAAGCGGGAAGGGAAACACACTCGCAAGATCCAGCGAAATTTAGATGCTGCTAACACTGAGCTATCAAAAAAGAATCAAGAAATAGATGAAGCCTTCTCTATAATGAGTAAGTGGATAGGTTTACATGATGAGGCTAGAAGAGAAAATAAGGAAGTGTTGAAGAAATTGCACGATCTCAAAATTCGTATTAATGATATAGAACATTTGGTTGAGGAATGGGAGGACAAAGCAAATAAAGAACGTGAACAACGACTAGAGGAAGAGGTAAATTACACAGCTAAGATTGTTCAATTAGAGGAACGTCTAGAGGAGCGTGAGTGGACTCTTGGATATTGGAAGACCTATTTTTCCCAATTGGCTTCATTGGCTAATGGGGCAATTGAAGATGTGCCGAGAATGTTAAGGGAAGCTGATGCATCTTTGATGTTCCACACAGTACCAAAGGAAGTAGAAAGCTTCATAGAGTATTGCAAGTGGTTGGTGGGGTTGATGAAAGAAATGGTTGCCCGTAGCAAGAATTAGCTAGTTTGTTTTTCCTTTTTTGTTTATGACACATGTAATAAAGTTGTCATTTGACAACATTTAGTTTGTTTTTCCTTTCTTGTTGTAATAAGGTTGTCAGTTGACAACCTTTTTCCCATTAGTGAATAAAGCTCAGATTCCTATTAATTTTCTAGGCGTATGCTACAATTCTTATAATTCATGGTTTTTTTTCCTTTTCTAGTTTGCATAATTTTTCAATCTTTGCAATTAACTTCATGTTTTTCTCCGAATTCTTTTGTAAATAAACACGGAAAATAATAATAATAATAATAGTAAATATAAAACTGAATAATATTTTTATTTTATTTTATTTTATTTTTTATTTATTTTTATTTATTTTTGACAATAATATCTTTGCGTCTAGTATTTTTGTACCTTTTTTCTAACTTCCTTAAAATAAAATAACAGAAAAGACGTAATAACGACTAAATTTCCGCAACACCCGTACGGAACTCGCGCAAATCGCAGAAGGATGGAAAACTTTGGTAAAGCAGTGGAATCCGTGAAAAATGATCTCAACCAACTGAGAGATCAAATGAAAGATCAAATGGCTCAGATACTTGAAGCCTTAGCTGCTATGAAAAGCACTAGGGAAAGTCTCGAGGTTAGAAATGAAGAAGCAACCTCTTCCAATCCTGTGATGCAACAGATTGGAATGGTCTGTACTAATGTTGTTCTGATACCTAGACTCGATCATACTGGATAACCTTCATATGGTCTTCCTCCAAATTATTCCCCACCTTATGAGGGTCAACCGGAGCAAGAACAACCACCACCGCTTATTTCAGTGAATCCATCAGGGACACCTGTAAATCAATAATAATCAGTTCTTATGCAACCAAATGTTGACATAACTGGAACAAATGTTGAGGGTCCAGTAGTCCTTATGGCTACACAACCAATTGTTCAACCCCATGTTTTGCGAGGAATGTCCCATGATGCGGAAGAAGCCAAGAACAAGTTGGAGTTTCTAGAAGAAAAGCTTAGAGCTATTGAAGGAGGAGGTAGTTTTGGATTCGGGAACGCTGCAAGTCTATGTTTGGTGTTTGATATTGTGATTCCTCCCAAGTTCAAAGTACCCGAGTTTGAGAAGTATAAGGGTGCCTCATGTCCAAAGAATCATTTAATTATGTACTGTAGAAAAATGGTTGCGCATGCTGGTGATGACAAGCTATTAATACACTTCTTCCAAGACAGTCTAGCAGGTACTGCTCTAAGCTGGTATATGCATCTAGAACCAACTCGAATCAGATCATGGAATGACTTAGTGGATGCTTTCTTGAAGCAATACAAATATAATGTTGATATGGCTCTTGATAGACTGCAGCTTCAAAATATGTCAAAGAAGAATTCTGAAACTTTCAAAGAGTATGCTCAAAGATGGAGGGAATTAGCTGTTCAAGTAGAACCACCCTTGCATGATAAGGAAATGGTGACTATGTTTATGGGCACTCTACAATCTCCTTTTTATGAACATATGCTAGGCAGTGTTTCTTCTAATTTTGCCGACGTTGTTATCGTTGGAGAAAGAATCGAGCTTGGTTTGAAAAGTAGCAAAATTGCACAAGGTCCGACTGCGATCAATAAGAAGTTCGGGTTTAATCCTGGTAAAAAGAAGGAAAATGATGGACAGGTAGCATCCACCACAGTTCATTATCCCTTAACCAATTATAAAGCAAATACAATTCAAGGAAACCAGTAGAGTGTTCAGCCAAATTGGAAGAATGAGAGAGGGTCAAATTCTTATCCGACTCAAGGGCAGAATTCATTCCAAAGAAGAGATCAAGTCCAGTTTACTCCAATTCCCATGACATACACGGATCTCCTGCCAACTCTTCTTCAAAGGGCTATGGTTGCAATATGTCCCATGAAACCTTTGCAGCCGCCTTATCCTAAATTTTATGACGGCAATGCTAGATGTTACTATCATGGTGGGGTAGTTGGACATTCGATTGAGAACTGTAGAGTATTCAAATTCAAAGTTCAGTCATTAATAGACTCCGGATGGTTGACTTTCCAAGAAAATAAGCCAAATGTTGAAAATAATCCTTTATCGGGACATGCAGGACCTTCCACAAATGATGTTATAAGTGAAGAAGGTCAAGGGTTGATAAGAAGTGTTGAAAAACTGAAGAGTTCGCTAAAAGATATATTCTCATTGATATGTCAGATGGGTTATTTTAAACTCATCAATTGTTCAGAAGATTCTTGTGGGTTCCATGCCGATAATGATCATTCAATTGAGGAATGTTCTTAGTTCAAAAGTTTCTTACAAGACTTGATGGATCGACATATGCTAAAAATTTGGCACCAAAGGAAGGAGGAAGAAGTATTCGCTCAAATTGGTGAAGAATCAAATATACCAAGACCGAAAGCATTGGTAATACATTTCACCCGAGAATCAGTGGCGCCCGTGGAAGTGCATCCTGTGGTGATACAAGTTCCATCTCGTTTTCCATACAAGAACGATAAGGCAGTTCCATGGAAGTATGGGATCAGTGTTTTGAACAATAACTCGTGTGAAAAACAAGAAAATGAGGCTACAGACGTTGATAAGACCACTGTGGATAATATTTCTAGGATTGGAGGAATGACGAGAAGCGGTCGCCTTTTCACCCCACCAGAGTTGCGGAATGGCAAAACCCTAGAGAAGTCCGGAGAAGAAGTCACTATCGAGAAAGCCAAGGCATTTCTGAAAGGGAAGGCCTTACAAGTTGACCAAGAGCTTGAAGGGAAGGACAACAAAGAAATTTCTGAAGAAGAAGTTGGCGAATATTTGCGGTTTATACAGCAAAGTGAGTACAAAGTGGTTGATCAATTGAACCGCATGCCGGCAAGAATTTCACTACTAGATTTGTTAATACATTTTACCTCTCACCGAAAGTTGTTAATGAAAATCCTTAATGGAGTCCATGTGGAATGTGATATATCCTTGGATCAGTTTGAAGGGATCGTGAGTTATATCAAGGCCAATGATTACCTAACATTTACTGAAGATGAAATACCCATTGAAGGAAAAGGTCATAACAAGGCTTTGCATATATCAGTTAAGTGCATGGACTACGTGCTGGCAAGAGTACTTATTGACAATGGTTCATCCCTGAACGTCATGCCAAAAACTACATTGGATAAAATATCTTGTGAAGAGGCATATCTACGCCCTAGCAATATGGTTGAAAGAGCCTTTTATGGAAGCCGGAGAGAGGTTATTGGTGAAATTGAACTGCCTATACAAGTAGGACCATGTAACTTTCAGGTCGTGTTCCAAGTGATGGATATACTTCCTGCTTATAGTTGCTTGCTCGGGCGTCCTTGGATACATTCAACTGGTGTTGTACCTTCTACTTTGCACCAGAAGCTCAAGTTCATAGTCAATGACAAGTTAATCATAGTCTCGGGTGAGGAAGACTTACTAGTGAGTGGACCATTGCCTACTCCCTATACTGAGACTGCTGAAGAGGCTCTGGAAACTTCTTTCGAAGCCCTAGAGATTGTGGGAACAATGTATGTTGAACCTTTTAAGATCAGTCCGCACTTATCGAAGGCATCGATAATGATGGCAAAAACCATGCTGAAGGAAGGATACAAGTATGGACAGAAGTAAGGGAAAAATGGTCAAGGACTCTTGAATCCGCTTGAGCTAACTGAGAACAAGGGAAGACACGGACTAGGGTACAAACCCACGTGGGCAGACAATAAGAAAATGTTCAAGGGAAGAAAAGAAGGAATAACCCTGTGCGATTTAGGGCAAACATTCCGAAGTGCAGGATGGATAAATACCGACCAAGTGGCTGTAATTGAAGAAGCACCAACTGAAGAGAGTTTGAAGCTCGTGCGCCCTTGCCTTCCTAATGCGAGAATCAACAATTGGGAGTTCCAAGATTTACCCGTGGTGTTTGCTAATGATGAAATGTAATCGTTGCTTTTCTTTCTTTCGATAAAGCCTTTGTCTGGGCTTAAAACTTTGTGTTTTTCAGTTTCAATAAAGCCTTGGTTTGGGCTTAAAACTTTGTGATTTCCAAATTTAATAAATAAAAAGTTAGTTTGTATTTCTTTTCCAATAAATTTGTGTTTTCCTTATTTGCATAAAACTTGAATATTTCGCATCCAAATTTTGAGCTCCCTGACGAGGATACGGAAAATGATTATGACGAAGACTATGAACCCTCTCTAGAATTGTTGAGATTGGTAGAACAAGAGGCAAGAGAAATCAAACCACATGAAGAGAGACTTGAGACAGTTAATTTGGGAGAAGATGGGGAGGGAAAACATGTTAAAATTGGGACCAGTCTGACAAAAGAGATGTAAGAGGAGTTGTACCTTCTGTTAAGAGAATTTAAAGATGTTTTTGTTTGGTCCTATCAAGACATGCCTGGGCTAGATCCTGATATAGTGCAACATAAATTGCCTCTTAAGTCAGAATGCTCTCCGATTAAGCAAAGATTGAGAAGAATGAAACCTGAAATGGCTCTAAAGATAAAAGAAGAAGTGGAAAAACAGTTTAATGCGGGTTTTCTGGCAGTAGCCAAATACCCCAAATGGGTAGCAATGTCGTGCCAGTACCGAAGAAAGATGGGAAGGTGAGAATGTGTGTTGATTATCGGGATTTAAATAAGGCAAGTCCTAAGGATGATTTTCCACTACCACATATTGACATGTTAGTGGACAACACTACTACATCTTCATTGTATTCATTCATGGATGGTTTTTCCGGGTATAATCAGATTAAGATAGCACCGGAAGATATGGAGAAGACTACTTTCATTACTTTATAGGGAACCTTTTGTTACAAATTAATGTCATTCAGACTTAAAAACGTTGGAGCAACATATCAGAGGGCAATGGTAACTCTTTTTCATGACATGATGCACAAAGAAATTGAAGTTTATGTTGATGATATGATTGCAAGGTCCAAATCCGAAGAAGAACATCTAGCTAACCTGAGAAAATTATTTGAAAGATTAAGAAAGTTCAAGCTCAAGCTAAATCCGGCAAAATGCACTTTTGGCGTGAGATTTGGAAAACTTCTAGGTTTCATTGTAAGTCAAAAGGGGATCGAAGTGGACCCAGACAAGGTGTTTGCAATTCTAGAAATGCCCCATCCATGCACGGAAAAAGAAATTCGGGGTTTTCTAGGAAGGCTAAACTATATTGCTAGGTTCATTTCTAAATTGACTTCCATCAGCGATCCCGTATTCAAGTTACTGCGCAAGAATCAGACCAAAGAATGGAATGAAGACTGTCAAGCCGCTTTGGAGAAGATTAAGGAATATCTACAAGAACCCCTAATATTATGTCCGTCGGTTCCTGGGCGACCTCTTATTTTATACTTGATAGTATTAGATGGATCAATGGGCTGTGTTCTAGGTCAACATGATGAAACGGGAAAGAAAGAGCATGTCATTTATTATCTGAGCAAAAGATTTACAAATTGTGAGCAAAGATATTCCGTATTAGAACGGACTTGTTGTGCTTTGGTTTGGGTTTCCCACAGATTGAGACAATATATGTTAAGTCACACAACATTGTTAATCTCCAAGATGGATCCAATCAAGTATATCTTTGAGAAACCTACTCTTACGGGGAGAATAGCTCGATGGCAAATGGTTTTATCCGAATATGGCATACAGTATGTTACTCAAAAAGCTATCAAAGGCAGTGTCCTTGCAGACTACTTGGCACACCAACCCGTTGAAGATTATCAATCCATGTAGCTTGAATTCCCGGATGAAGAAATTTTGGTCCTTGAAGATGACAATAACAAGAATACATGGACATTGTTCTTCGATGGAGCATCTCATGTATTGGGGCATGGAATAGGAGCAGTTCTTATCTCTCCTACAAAGCATTACATACCTATGACAGTAAGATTGTGTTTCGATTATACCAACAATACAGCAGAGTATGAGGCATGTGTTATGGGTATTCGAGCTGCCATTGAATTTAGGACAAAATGTTTAAAAGTGTATGGGGATTCTGCCCTTATTGTCCAACAGGTAAAAGGAGAGTGGGAAACTCGAGATCAAAAATTGATTCCTTATCAAGCCTATATTAAGGGATTAATGGAGTATTTTGATATTATAACATTTCATCACATCTCAAGGGAAGATTATCAATTGGCTGATGCATTAGCAACCTTGTCATCTATGTTTGAGGTAAACCAAGGAGGTGAACTACCAAAGATTAAGATGAAAAGTCACGAACATCCGGCTTATTGTTCCTTCATAGAAGAAGAATCAGACGGCAAATCATGGTATTTTGATATTAAGCAATATCTCAAGAACCAAGAATACCTGAAGGGGCCTCTGAGAATGATAAGTGAATGTTAAGAAGATTGGCTACAAAGTTCATCCTAAATGGGGAAGTATTGTATAAAAGAAATCATGATATGGTGCTCCTTAGATGTGTAGATGCAAAAGAGGCAGAATTGATCTTGAAAGAAATACATGAAGGAGCTTTTGGAACTCATATGAATGGTCATTCAATGGCTAGAAAGATTTTGAGAGCAGGTTATTTCTGGTTAACTATGGAGAATGATTGTTGCATCCATGTCAGAAAATGTCTTAAGTGCCAGAAATATGCGGACAATATCAATATCTCGCCGACAGCGTTGAATGTGTTATCCGCACCATGGCCATTTTCCATGTGAGGTATAGATGTCATTGGAGCTATTGAGCCAAAAGCCTCAAATGGGCATCATTTCATTCTGGTGGCCATAGATTACTTTACGAAATGGGTAGAGGCTGTTTCTTATGCCAATGTGACAAGAAAAGTGGTGGCGAAGTTCATCAAAAGAGAGATTATTTGCAGATACGGTCTACCTAGGAGAATCATCACTGATAATGCTACAAATTTGAATAACAAAATGATATCTGAGCTATGTGAAGAATTTAAGATTCAACATCATAATTCTACTCCATATCGGCCCAAGATGAATGGAGCAGTAGAAGCGGCAAACAAGAACATAAAGAAAATTGTCCAAAAAATGGTAGTCACATACAAAGACTGGCATGAAATGCTACCCTTCGCTTTGCATGGATACCGTACCTCAGTGCGAACATCAACAGGGGCAACACCCTTCTCATTGGTATATGGGATGGAAACAGTTCTTCCCTTTGAAGTCGAAATTCCTTCTCTGAGAGTATTGATGGAGGCTCAATTAGAAGATGCTGAATGGGTGCAAGCTAGACATGACCAACTCAACCTCATTGATGAAAAAAGACTAGCAGCGGTCTTTCATGGACAATTATACCAAAGAAGAATGAAAAGGGCGTTTGATAAGAAGGTGCGCCCTAGAGTATTCCAAAAAGGGGAATTGGTGATGAAAAAGATTATAACAGTCCAAAGAGATAATAGAGGGAAGTGGATGCCAAATTATGAAGGCCCTTATGTGGTGAAAAAGGCATTGCCTGGAGGTGCATTGATTCTCACAAAGATGGATGGGGAAGAGTTACTTTTACCAGTCAACTCTGACACAGTCAAAAAGTTTTATGCTTGATATGATTCTGTATAGGCAGGATTTCCTTTTGTACAAATTTTGTTTCCTAAATATTAGTATTCTCATTGTAAAGTTCAAAAAATTCTCTTTTTCAATGTGGTGAATTATTTGTTCTTGAATTACTGAATTCATAAGAGTATAAATGACCAAATGAACCGTGAATAGCAAAATGTTTAACGAAGGTAAAAGCTGACTTTCTCAAGGAAATTGTCTCGATATAGTGCTTGATACCTTTCACCTTCCCAAAATTCCCAAAAAGTCTAAAAAATTCTTCAAATATCCAGAGAAAAGGTTTGCCTCAAGGATTGCTACTTCCTAAGAAAACTCTTATACCGGGGCAGAAACGTTGCGTTTTTATTGCTAGCGAAAAGGTTATTTCTATTTTTGTCTTCAAAGGCATTCAAAATAAATGAAAATAAAAAATAAAAGTCCTTTAGATTGAAAACCCGCAAGGGCGATCTAAGCAAAAGATAGGACAAGGAAAAAGAAATATATAAAAAGACATGTGTTGGAGGTCATTAAATTTTGTTTCACTGTTAATCTTTTTGAAGACTAAGCAATCATGATTCGAAGTGATATATGGCCATGTTTCTTCATCCTAAACACTTTTACAGATCCTTTGCACCCTCTTTGAGCCAAAAAAAAAATTCTCTTTCAAATACCCCTAATGAGGATCATCAACAATTTAAGGTTCAGTCTAAAGTTTCGATAGAAGAAATTCATAAACAATTTATAAGTCAAAGCTCCTAATTCATCAAGAAAGGAGTATTGTCAGAAGTTCCTGAAAAGTAAAGAAAAATACACATCAGGCAAGGAGTACATTGCAAGCTTCTCAAGAAAATGAAAATATGAGAAGGGGAAAAGGAAAAATTGAAAAATGAAAAGGGAAGAAAAAGAGAAAAGAAAGAAAAAAAGAGAGAGAAATTCTCAGAAGTTCGTCAAGGAGAGTGTATAATAAGGGCTCTTTAAGAAGAAAGAAAATAGAGAAAGGGAGTGTTATATAAAAAGCTTATGAAGAATGACCTTGATTGATTACAACATTTAGATGATGATCCTCGCTTAAATATAAAATCCCAAAATAATTTTTGAGCTTTTATATCCTTTTCTTCACAATCCTTTTTACCTCTAACCGCGTTACAAGCCTAATTAAGTCCATATTGATTGTTGAATGATTGCAATTATTTTCATAAGGATTAACTTTGTAACAAGGTGATGTGATCAATAATACGTGTTAAGAAATTGAAAAAAAGAATAAAAAGGAAAAAGAGAAAAAATCTTCAAAGTGCCTCTGTTAGACTAAAAGTTTTGGTCATTTCACAAGTCGGTTGAGGACACAATACCAAATGGGGCAATCTGGTTTCTTATATACCCTCGCTACCCCATTCCTACCTCACAAAAATAGCTAATCTTTCATCACCCTTGATGCCAACCGATTTCTTTCCTACCCTTGCTATTCCATTTTCACATAAATAGTTAATCATTCATAAATCTTGTACATACAAACTGGGGCAATTTAATTTCATTTGCACCCTCACCGTCAAATGTTTACCTTACAACTCATCCTTCACACATACCATATCATTACCTTCGTCCACGTAGCTAGGGCAATTGGAATGAGATTCCCCTATAAAAGTCATCTCCCTGTTAGCAACAGTTGTGCTTTCATTCAAATATAAAGTCTGATTTACCAAAGTTGGGGCACCTAAACTGGGGCAGCCCTGTTAGAAGATTTGCACCCCCAATATCTTTCAAATATCTCAAACTCTCTACTCACTTACCCTTCGCTTGAGGGTTCAAGCATACATCAAAGTTGTGTTTCTAAACAGAAAGCTGGTGATTATCTTTGTGGGCATATGTTTCAACTTTATGAGATTGGTTAGAAAAGAGTTAGCATCCAATGAATTTAGTTTTACAAGGAAAACCTGATTCTATATTGAAAACCTTTTGGGTAAAAAGTAAAAATATTTTTGGGTGTATTTTTGGAAGATCAAAGAAAAATATTTTGCACATACTTTTGAAAAAAATCAAACAAAAACTTTTGTACATATTTTCACTTTGAAGTTTGTACATATTCCTGAGATCTTTTAAATTCTTTGTATATATGCATTTAAACCAAAAAAAATCATTGAAAAATCCTTTTGAATGTACATAAAATATATATTTCGGAAAATCTTTGTACATACATTTTGAAACATTTGAAAATCATCGAAAATATCTTTTGTACATATCTTCTCTTTTGGAAAATTAGTACATATCTTTTCGAAACATTATCATTGAAAAGTTCACTTAAAAAAAATCATCATTTGTAAAATCATCTAAAAAAAATTATACATACATTAGCATCAAAAATGATTATTCAAGAAAATAGAATTTCATGCATTATCATTCAAGAAAATAAAAAATGAAAAATAGAATTTCATTCATTTAATATATGCATTATCATCCAAGAAAATCAAAAATAAAATATCAAGCTTTCAAACATGCATTTTCATTTAAAATAAAAAATAATAAAAACACAAAATTTCATGCATTTTAACATACATTCTTCAAAATAAAATCAAATGTCATGCATTCATATATGCATTCTTTTAAAATAACAAAATAAAAGAAAATAAAATTTCATGCATTCGTATATGCATTTTTCAAAAATAATAAAACAAAAAAAATCAAAAAGACAAAAAGAATTCATGCATTCAAGCATTCATAAATACACTCTTCAAAAAGAATAAAAAATCAAATTTCATGCATTCAAACATTTTCATTCAAATCAGAAATTCATATTCAATCAAACTTTCATGCATTCATAAATGCATTCTTCAAGCAGTACAAAAAAAAATCAAATTTTATGTATTCAAACATTTTTCATTCAAATTCAAAATTCAGATTTAATCAAAAATTTCATGCATTCATAAATGCACCATTCAAAAAAAAAAGAACAAAACATCAAATTTCATACATTCAAACATGCATTTTCAAAATTCATATTCAATCAAAAATTTCATGCATTCATAAATACATCAAGCAAAAAATCAAATTTCATGCATTCTTATATGCATTTTTTTTTAAAAAAAAAACAAATCAAAAATTCATATTCAAACAAATTTCATGTATTTTAACATGCATTCTTAAAAAATCACAATTCATGCATTTGTAAATGCATTCTTCAGAAAGAATAAATAAAAAGGAAAATCATGCATTGTCATGCATCTAACACATATTTCAACAAGAAAAATCAAACTTCATGCAAATCAATAGAAAATATTATTATTAGAGAAAGGACTCAATGTCGTATCTCTACGTTTTACAACACGGGTGTATAATCTTAGTAACATTATCCAGAGATTTATTCAAAATTTACGACCCTCTCGTCTCAGTACAAGGTCAAAATGAAGAACAACGACCCTCTCGTCTCAGTATAAGCTCGGTTCAATCCAAAATTTACGACCCTCTCATGTCAGTACAAGGTCAAAATGAAGAATAACGACCCTCTCGTCACAGTACAAGGTCACTACAATCCAAAATTTACGACCCTCTTGTCTCAGTACAAGGTCAAAATGAAGAAAAACGACCCTCTCGTCTCAGTACAAGGTCAGTTCAAATCCAAAATTTACAGCCCTCTTGTCTCCGTACAAGGTCATTTCAAGGTACGCGACCCTCTCGTCTCAGTACAAGGTCTCGACCTCTATCTATACATTTATTTTATTGTCTTTTATTTTCATAACCGAACGAAATTAGTGTTTTTGTCCTTACTTATCTTTTACTCAAATAATCTGAACTTCATAAGTTCAGATCATCTGGTAAAATTTAAGTAAGGAGGGGCAGCTGTCAACACCCAATTTCGTCCGGCCAAATAAAATTATTACAAAATATAAAATAATATAAAATTAAAATAAAAATGTGTGTTATTATTTAAATAAAAAAAAAGAGTTTTGGTTCCATTCTATTTTATGAATAAAGTTAAAATAAAATTCGTAAAAAAGGAAAAAAAAAAAGTAAAGAAAATCAGTCTATTAAAAATTTGTTAAAAAAAATAATAATAAAAATAAAATTGTCATTAAAGTGTTGTGATGTCACATCCTCTCTTTTTGCTTGCCTTTTCTGATGCCCATTAATGATACGAAAATTAATTGAAAATAAATTTAAAAAATTTTAGAAAGGCTAGAAATTTGAATAGTTGATCTGATTACTATTCTGATTAATTGCAAACGATTTTCTGCTTAATAATGATTAAATGCTGATGATTTTCAATTAAATGTTGATTGTCTAATAATTGATGCATTCTCTTTTTGAATTGTTATGCTCATCCTTTTTATTTTACCGACTCCATTTGGTTAATGTTCTGAAATAGTAATTAGATAATTTGTTTATTTTTCAAAAAGTAGAAAAAAATAATGATAATAAATATATATTTCAAAATAATAATAATATTAAAATAAAATAAAAAAAGGTTTAAGTATCTATTTCTATTGTTGTGTTATTTAGGTTGCTTTCAATAAATGTAAAAATGGAAAAAACAATCAAGAAAAAACGAATTAAAAAATAATAATAAAATGTTTCAACCACATTACCTCTAATATTCCTCATTTATTCCCCATATTCATTTATTTTCGAATTTGATTATATGTATGGGAGGTTATGGTGCCATAACAGCAATAATGGTACAATTGTGCCCATTTTTCAGTTTGTGTTTGTCCTTGGGATTTAACAGGCAGTTGGTGTCATAAGTGGGGATAATTAGGAATTAATAGATTTGAATCTGAGTTAAAAGAGAATAATCAATTGGCAATTCACAAATTATAATTAAGTGAGAATAATTAGGAATTAAGGAATTTAAAATTTGAATTAAGAATGGGCTGACTAGAATTAGTATAAATATGCATAGTGAGCAACAGAGAGACAACAAGAATCACACCGCTGAAAAATTAGTTGGCATCTAGAGTCATCGAAAGCAGGAGGAGAAAAAGTTCAAAGTTCTTGAAGTAGTACTTCAACGGGTAAGTTCGGATCTATCATTTTTTGTATATGTATATATAATTCTGATTGCTCATTTGATTCTTTTATTGTCTTATAATTCAACCCTTATTGCTTTGATTCGTGTTAAAACATGTTGTTTAAGGATCTTCAATCGATATATTTTGGTTGTTCACTTGATTCCTTTATCTCTTTATGTAATATGATTGTTTGAGAGTTTTTACAGCATCTTGATATTCAATCCTTTTTGCTTTGATTCGTCTAGAAATAAATATAAAAAAAATACAGGACCTTTTTATTTCTCAAACAGAATATAAAATTTTCCTAAAAATTTAATGAATAACTAATTTTTCGGGAAAAAGTAAAAAAAATAATAATAAAGTGATGTTGTTTTTGTGAAACAATTTTCAAATATCATAAAAAGGTAAAAAAAATTTAGAAAAAAAGGAAAGAAAAATGGAAAAGTTTCTAAACAACTTTAAAAATCATTGAAAAAGATAAAATATTTTTCAAAAATAAAAAAAATAAAAATTTTCAAAAAAAGAGTAAAGAATATAAAACATTACTTGATTTTTTGGAAAAAATATAAACCTAGTAATAATGATAATAAGAAAATTGATAAAAAAAAATTTTGGGCTTAAATATTTTTATTATATTTTATTTCTATGTCATTTACATTTATTATTTAAATCAATTATTTAGTTTTTATTTAATATTTTGTAAAAAAAAATATATATATTCTGAAGTTATGAACAAAGGGGTAGCGTGTGGTACTTATGCTCCATGCCACATAAATAATGAATATCAAGTTTTATTTTATTTTAGTTATGTTTATATGTATATTTGTATTCTTTTTTTCCTTTCCTTTAAGAGAAATAAAAGTGGATTAGGCAGAAGAATTAAAAGAAAAAAAATATTTTTATTAACAAACTTTTTTTAAAAAATTAAAATATTATATTCCAAATAATTTCAAAAATAATTAAATAATAATAATAAAAAAAAGCATTTTAAAAAAAATAAAAATATTTAATTTCAATGAAAAAAACAAAAAAAGTTTTAAAAAATAAAAAATATAACCAGATATCAATATCACGAAACAAAATTCTTAAAATAGAACTACGTGTACCCTAATTTTCTATCATGTATAGAGATACTTGGTCAAGCCTTGTCGGGTCCAAATAAATAAAAAATATATATGTTTGTTTGTTTTATTTTTGTTTGTTATTTTTATCCGCCTAATAAGCATGTTTTCTTGTTTGTTTTTTTTTTTATATATTTGTTTGGTTTGTCTTTAGTCTCATTATTATTGTTATTATTTGGGAAAAAATGATATTTTTTAAAACCACACTTATTTTTATTCATTTGATTAAAGGTGTCGTCTTAGGATGGGCGTTGTAGGGTGCTAATACCTTTCCCACACGTAACCAACTCCCGTACCCTTACTTTGGTTTGCAGGCTATTTTATTTTTTGGTTTTTCCATGGTTTTCCTTAATAAGCTATGGTGGCGACACTAATTCTCTAAAAATATTTTTTTTAAAAGTTTTTTATCGTCCCGTCGTGATCCTGGTTGCGACAACACTGAAAGTAAAGGTGACTCAATCGGTCATTCATGTGCCACAAACAATCATGCTCAGATCCTTCCTCCTTTGATGAACTTCCATCCCACCTCCATAGCTTATCACACTCACTCTCTTCACTGTTGTCTCTTCCTTGAAAAACCAAACACCCAATTCAAATCTACCCACCATGCTCCTGTTCAAGCAAAGATTGATATTGCCACAACCAATCATCAAGTACACCATAATTCACAAAAATAATTCACACCTTAATGCTTTGCATTATAATGAAGCTTTGCATCTGAATAACCACCAAATACGAAATGCAAATCTTGAAATTTCATAAACAAAGGAAGAAGGAGAAGAATAACACACCTGAGGATCAAGAACCGGAACTCATCTGAGAAGTAGAATGAAAAAATCATTAGGAAGAACGCACCTGAGGATCGAGAGACGGAACGAGAGAGATAGGTTCTTAGATGTTGAAAAGTGAAAATAAGATTTTGATTCAATGAAACTAAAGAGAAGTGAAATTGGGGGAATTAGGGTTTTGATTCAATAAGAATGAAGAAAGGTGAAATTGGGGAAACGAAAGATTTGGAGTGTTTAAGTTTGGAGGGAACCTTTGTGTTTGCATTCGTTTTGGGGGAATGAAGCATTCATTTTACTTTTCATTCGTTTTTACGTTTTCATTATGAGGAAATGAAAATTGCGCACGTGTTAAAAAAATAATATTATGTATAAAGCGGCATTTGTAAATGTCGTTTTTTAAACTTAAAATGTGGCATTTATTAAAATGTCATTTTATATAGTATAATATGACACTCTTTTTGAAATGTCATATTAAAACCGCCACCACATACATGATTTTTTGTAGTGGGAGAGGTTTGAATACTTGTTTTCTGAAGAGGTGTGAATACTTGTGATCTCGAGAGGTACAAAATACTCATTCTTGGAGAGGTGTTAAAACACCTCTCCAGGTGTAATAATACTTGTTCTTGGAGAGGTGTTAAAACTCATTTTGTGAAAGCTCTTAAGCGATTTTCTTAAGAAAACTAGATGTAGTTCTGGTTGTAGGGTGAACCAATATAAATTTGTGTCTACTTATCTTTACCATATACTTTGTTTTATATTCCTTCAAATTGTTTATATTCCGCTATTTGAGTTCAAACTTCCTTCAACCCCTATTTAGAAGCCAATTGTACCTTCATAAAGTGTGTAGAATCTAGGTGAGGTTGGGCTAATACACTAGGAGGAGTCTAGAAGTTCTTAAGAAAAGATACTACTCTAGAAAAAAAACTTTGACAAGTAGAAGAAGCTTTGAATTTAGACACCATTTCATTAATTTATTCAAAGCTCAAATTTTCAAAACCAAACACTCTTATTTATAGTACTTTAGGTGTCTAAGCTTGTGGCACAAACTTCAAAAATTTTCTCCACTCAAATAGTGACATGTCGTAACAGTAACTTGTTGAGCAAGCTTCAAAATCCTCTCTATTCACAAGTTGACATGTGGCAAGGATAACTTACAGCCCAAGCTTTAAAATCCTCAATGAGAGGTAGAAAGTGACAAATGACGTTTATACACATGGAAGGTGGCGCTTAACCCTAAATTTCCATGCAAGCTATGGTTTTTAACCTAACTTCACATCCAAGCTAGGTTATTTTGCCCTAGCTTGGTGCCTTATTGAACTTCCTTCAACCCTAATCTATGTGTGATCCAAATACAAAGCCCAAAATCCTATTTTACTTGGTTCAAAATACAAGGACCAAAATAAATTTCTCAACTACTCAGCAGAATAGATATAAAAGTCTTGTATTCTTGATACTCTAATAATTCTAGAGTGATCTCTTCAAAATTGAACTTGAACCTAAAAGACTTACTAGATATCTAAACAGACTCAAACTCTTGGAACACTCCTTCCTGATCAATTTTCTAATTTTATGACTTCTTTGTTCTAAATTGGAGTTCCGTAGATGAATTTTTATCATTAATATTAACGGTAACAAAATCATTTTATAAACTAATATTTATATATAGTTGAATTTAATTATTTACGAAGAACTAAATACAATATTAACGGTAATGAGTATAAAACTATTATGGCAAATGTGTTTTTTTATTTATTTTTTTTAATATTTTAGATTAATGTTTGTAGAGAATAAACATAAATGAAAGCTTGTTATTTGAAAAAATTAAACTGACAATTCAACTCCTTTGTATGTTTTTTTGCACTAACTTTTTCTTTTTTAAGGATTACGATTCTTTAAAAAACAATATAAGGGAAACAATGGTGAACACGAAGAGAATAATGTCAAGCGCTGGTTGTAAATGCAATGGAATTTTTTTTTCTTGTGAGTAATGCTAATTAGGTTTATGTGTAGGCAACATAAAAGTGTGAAAAATAGGGGAGTATAGTTATTCATGTAACTGCTATGGTGGGACTCCTATGCATCTCTACAAGCTTAAGTCACTAAATTAGTTACTCTAAGCCTGTGATAAATGTATTAATGGAAGCATGCTTTAATTAATCATTAAATAACTACATAGAGTAATATTCTGTCACAAAGTATCTGTCTATTTTTTTTATTGCAAGTGCGCTATAAAGTTAGAGAGAAAAACTCGTTAATCGCACCGCTATTTATGACCCTAATTTATTTTATTGATTTCGTAGCTAAATAGGGAGAGATGGTCACCAATTTCGATATTTTTAATTGATACCCTACACTCACACTGATAGATATATTTGTGTGTGTGAATTGTTGAAAAGTCATTTTTGTTGTAAGTTGAAAAAGAAACATTGACGGTCCATATACCTACGTGCCCGGGTTTAAACAAATTCAGAACCTAAGAATTTATACTTATGCTTTACGATATCTTGGAACATGTGCGACATCATTATATATTATTTAGAACGACAACCCCATACCAATATACAAATAAAATAAGATAAAGGATTTGTGAAAGCTTCTTTTTTTCTTTTTTCTTTTTTGTATTTTTGGGTGCAACTAATAAAAAATGCCAATTTCATTTATATTTTATATTTTTGCCATCTAAAAATCATTAGCAAAACATAACTTAGTATAGTATACAAGTTCATTTCTTCCTATGAATATGACTTGACTTTTAATTATAGGTTAGTTTGTGTAGTTTATAACTTGTAATATTACCTGTTATTTAAGTTTAGACAGTGAATAATTATTTTTCTCACTTCAAAGTGATCACTAACTTAGAAATTATTAATTTTGGGTCAAATATTTTGCGATCTTATCCAATTTTATTAATTGTTTTATTTTAAATCTAGAATCTTAAATATACCAAATACTAGTTAGAGCTTTAATAATTACATCAAGGTGTCACAAATTTAGTATAAAAGGGAGCGTCATATTAGATATTTAAAAAATATTAATGTGTGCAAATAGTGTAAACTCACACACAAAATGAAGAAAAATCTAGCTTAGTTGCTTGAATAAAGTGCTTATAAAAAATGTTGTAATAAGTTTAATAATTTCATATAATTTATGAGTAGAAGTCAAAAGTAATTTAAGTTTTTTTTTTTCCATTACCTTTTCTTAAACACTTTTAAGAATAAAATTATAACAGAATTTGGAACTCGTGTGTTATAATTAACTTTAAAGAATTAAGGTCAAAACCTAAATAATAATATATATTAATCCTACGGATGAAAAAATCTCGTAAAAATAATAGCTTATGCTTTTCGAATAAGTATATTAAAATAATCCATATTTATAAAATTGTTAAAACTATACCGTTAGACATTTGAAATGTTAACGACATATATCAATAAATTATAAATACAATTCATACTTCATTTTATGAGTATCGTAAAAAGTTTATAAAAAAATTATACGAGTTGTTTGTGAGTTATTATTTTTTTGTTGTTAAATGATTTGAGGGTTACTTTGTTTCTTATTTTATTAGTGCTTGCATACTTTTAATATTGTATTTGACGAAGCGAAATGAGTCTCAATTTTATAACTATAGAATTTAGAATATGATTAATGAAATTCTAAAAATGCCTCAATATTCCCTTAATATTGTAGGTAGTGAAAATCCCTTTAAAATTATCAAACAATTATTATTTTAATTCTTGTTTTGGCAATGCCAAGTACTCAAATGATCATATTGTTTGACGGCTTTCCACAATTAAGTTTTGTTATTTTCTTTCTGGAGATATTTTCTTATACTATTATTCCAAATACTTTGGCAACTACAGATTCGTGTCTCTATGTGATGGTAGATAATAAGTTGTCCCTACGTTAGGTTTGATTATAGATAGAAACTCGTAAAAATCATAACAAACAAGTTTTTGTCGAATAAATGACGTACCAAGCACATCCTATTAACTAAAACATTTGTTCCATATATCCACAAGATAATTATCAAGTACAAAAGTATAAAAGAAATAAACTAAATCAAATTTACCAATTTTAATTTTATAGAAATAGTTAATAATTTATTATTAACTTTTTAATAGATGAAAATAAATTTTGTTCATATATATA
>Ga0209489_105779_pt1 | contig 20892 bp, 8 predicted proteins | sample SiratrowhiteBW_FD_187527 | JGI IMG/M metagenome (GOLD analysis project Ga0209489, IMG submission 187527) | Root nodule microbial communities of legume samples collected from California, USA - Siratro white BW (SPAdes) (version 2) | ecosystem: Host-associated > Plants > Roots > Nodule | place: USA...
TATTATTTTTTTTGAAATAATTTTTTTCTAAGTATTATTACACATATTTATTATTATACTTTAGTATATATAAAATAAATTCTATATTAAATAAATACTTTATTATAATCTTAATGTTTTAAAATTTAAGTTCCAACTGTATTCATTATTAATATTTCTAACTTTCATTGCCAATATATTTTTTAATAACATTTAAAATATTTCTACATTTGCAATATATTATTTAAAATATTTAAGAACTCCTTTTAATTTTTTTTCATCATTTTAAAAATTAATTATCATCCTACACATATTTATCAAAATAATTATAATAATAACAGCATTCGTTCATTATTTATAAATTCAAATTTAAAAATATATTCAACAATTTCTATTATATATTTTAATATTATTTTTTATTTTTTAAATTTCTCCTTGAACTTCTTTTTAATGATCTTTGCAAAAAAATAAACTATATATATAAAAGTAAGGCCAAAATTGGTTTATACTGGTAAATAAATATGGGAGGGATCTATTTGGATTTCTTTTTATCAAATACGTTTATTTTGGAAAAAAATCTCTATTACTAATATATTGAAATTCACATTAATTGTTAAATTTTTTTTTATAAATTAAACCTTTAAATATTATTTATAATAATTTTAATAAATTTATTTGCTTCAATAAATTTATATAATAAATTTTATTATTTAAAACTATTTTTAATTTTATTCACTATTTAAAAACAATGATAAATTTAAAACATTCTAAAATATTATAAACTTAAAAAGAATAAAATATTGTGCATAGAAATCAGCTTACCGGGAGTCGATCTCGAGGCATATAGAAAACACCTTCATTATTCAGATTCAGAAATCGCATTACACTAGTAAGATTTTTATTTTTATACAATAAAAGAATCTATGGTGTAAATAAATTGAGAATAGATTCCCTGTATGAATTTTCTTTTCAAACTGGATTTAATCATGAAAAAATTCAGAAGTAAGTGTGGAAAAGGAGAAAATCTTTAAAACAAAAATTAAAACACTTCACATTTCAATGCATTTCACACACGCGTATTTACGTTGTCAGAAGTCACGTACAGACAACTTTCACAAACTTCTACGTGTGTCTCTTTCCCTTTTAGGTTTTTTTTTTTTTTTTTTCCAGTTAGGTATATTTCTAAGAAATTTATCACTTTTTTTTCTCTCTCATATGTAGGTAGACTAGTACTCTGGGAAGCATGAAACATTTTTCTGTTTCAAAACACCTCGTATTGTGTTGTGTCCCTATAACCCTTTCTCCACGCACGTGTTGCATCACTCTCTCTCAAAAATTCAACGCTCCAAGAAGAAACGGGAAAAAAAATGGACTCGTCTGGTGCGGTCAACGATAATCTCTTGGAAAATGGCACTTCTTCGTCTTCCGAATCCGGAAAGCGAAAGGGTGGTCTGCGAACCATGCCCTTCATCATAGGTACAATTCTCTCCCTGGCTTTGACTTTCTTAACGCTGTTCACTGTTTGATAAAATGGCGTCGTTTTGGTTACCTTCACTCTAAATTCAGTGAACGAGTGTCTGGAGAAGGTGGCGAGCTACGGAATCATGCCCAACATGATACTGTACCTGATGAATGGCTACGGAATGGCCATTGTTGAAGGTATGAAAGTGATGAACACTTGGTCTGCCATGTCCAATGTTTTGTCCATCTTCGGGGCCTTTCTCTCCGATTCTTACTTTGGTCGATTCCTCGTCATTTCCATCGGTTCCTTCTCCAGCCTCCTTGTAAGTCTCATCTCATCATTGCATTTTGAAACTAAAAACCAAATTCAAATTACTTTATGCTAAGCTAATTTTTATTAGTTATCTCCAATAATTGTTTTTAATTTTTAATTTTAACTTTTGAAATTGGGAATTTTCATTTCTAGAAATAAGTAAATAAGGATTTCTCTATTTTTTCTAGAATGATGATCTGTTTCTTCCATTTCAAACTGATTGAAGTTTTAATTTTTTTAAAAAAAAAATGAATCTGTTGATGTTGGTTTTTTTACAAAATATTGATTTTTTTTTTTTTGTACTTTGCCCTCCAAATAAATTACATCCGCAGATAAAAGTTTTTAGGTTAAATAACATTGTAAGAATTTACATGAAATATGTTTTTTAAATAATTAAGTATCGGCTTTTTGTTTATCAAAAGTTTGCATACGCACACTGTAAAATTTGAAAAATGTCTTCTCACGAACAAGATTGAAAAATTTGTGGAATATTATAATGAACAACAATTTTGGTAGTAGCACTGACTTTTGTTAAAATCATGGGATGATACTGTAGGTGCTTGTTAAATAGCGACACAACAAACAATTGTTTCTGGGACTGTCTTTTGATAATTTTATGTTTGTTATTTTTATTCAAAACTTTCTGTAAGAAATCAAATGCTTCTTGATCTGCTTTATCTGTTCTGTGATGAAATGCCTGAAAATTTGCTCAGAAAGTTGTTTAAGGCAAACTACGGAAACCAAGATGCCTAAACACTCGCGTTGCAGCAAAATTTTCTTTATAATTAAGCGTTTGAAATTCATGGAGAAAAGCTAGTCATATTTTGAGTTTGTTGGTTATTGCTTAAAAGCAACCTTTACTTGTAATTGCTTTAACTGGTATCGTCTAGAGTAATTAATCAGCCATGGTTTAGTTTTGTGTACTCTTCCAAAGGGTGTTCAGTAGTGCTTCATTGCTTTGTTTTCCTCAGGAAATATCCTAAGAACTTGACATCCATGATTCTTTGATGCTTACCTTCCTAATGCTGTGATAATATTTCTTGTCTCTCGCAGGGTTTAACCGTTTTGTGGTTAACTGCAATGATACCAGAGCTAAGAACTTCCTGTGAATCATTCATCTGCAGCTCTGCTACCCCAGCCCAACTAGCAGTTTTGTTCATTTCCATGGGGTTAATTTCCATTGGAGCTGGTTGCATCCGACCTTGTTCCATAGCATTTGGAGCAGATCAACTGACAATTAGAGAAAGGTCCAATAACGGGAGGCTCTTGGATAGCTACTTTAATTGGTATTACACCTCAATTGCGTTATCAACTGTGATCGCTCTGAGCGTAATTGTGTACATCCAAGAAAATCTTGGATGGAAAATTGGGTTTGGAGTACCTGCTATGCTAATGTTCATATCAGCTGTCAGTTTCATTCTTGGTTCACCCATCTATGTGAAATCAAAGCCCGGTCATAGCTTACTCACTAGTTTTGTTCAAGTAGTTGTCGTGGCCATAAAGAACAGAAAACTTCGCCTTCCTGATAGTTTTGATCAGTATTATCAAGAATGTGATTCAGATCTGGTGGTCCCTACTGATAGCCTTAGGTACTTGTGCTTACCCTCATGTTCTAATTTCCTCAAAATTTCACTCTCAGATGTTTTGTTGCCCCCATATATTTATATCCAGTATATTGGATAATGCCAATTATATGTTAACTTTATTGAATGCAATTTGTTATTATCTATTAAGGATGTTTCAGCTTCCTATTTATGCAGAGTAATTTGCAGTGTGTTACTATTTTATTCTTTTATAGGTGTTTGAACAAAGCTTGCATAATAAGAAATCCCGAGACACTGTCAAACACTGAGGGATCAGTTTTAGATCCATGGAGGCAATGCACAGTAGGACAGGTGGAGTCACTGAAATCTTTGCTCAGAGTCCTTCCTATGTGGTCTACAGGCATCTTTATGGTTGCCTCACAAACCACATTCTCTACTGTCCAAGCAAATACCATGGACCGAACACTATTTGGCACTTTCAAAATGCCTGCAGGATCCTTCAATCTTGTCATTGTAATCACTGTATCAATAATCATTCCCACCTACGACCGTGTAATGGTACCTCTACTTGCAAAATACATGGCCATGCCTAGAGGATTCAGCTGTAGATCTCGAATGGCGATAGGATTGTTGTTTCTATGTGCAAGCAAGGCAACATCAGCTGCAGTTGAAACTATGAGAAGAAATGCGGCCGTTGAAGAAGGTTTTGAGGACCAACCTAAAGCTGTGATTCACATGTCAGTTTTGTGGCTAGTTCCTGAGTTTGTTTTGCTTGGAATTGCTGAGGGCTTCAATCCAGTTGGTCAGGTTGAGTTTTTCTACACTTATATACCCAAGTCCATGTCTAGTTTTGCAATGGCCCTTTTCAATCTTCAGCTTGCTGCTGTTAATATATTTGGAAGTTTGTTGGTGAGCATTGTGGACAAGCTCACTAGTGTTGGAGGGAACGAGAGCTGGCTTTCAACAAACATTAACAGGGGTCATCTGAATTACTATTATGCACTGCTCACTTGCTTAGGTATACTTAACTACTTCTACTTTCTTGCTATCTGTTGGGCTTATGGTCCTGCTCCGGAGCAAAAACTTGAAGCTTCAGCAGCCAAGGAACAAGACCAATTTGATTACACGGAGTTAGCCACTTCCTAGATTATGTGCCAAGTGTTGCTATATCCCTAAGCGTAATAGGTTAAGAGTAGATGTGTGTCAAGTGTTGTATTGTAATCTTGCACAATACACAGGTATATGCTAAATACTACTATTACAGTGGAAACTTTTCCCTCTGAATAAACTTAGCTATGCCATTATCAATATAGCCTTTTCTAAAACTCTTCCCATTTACATCATTTTCTTTCATTTCATTCCACTTTGCCTACATTGCTCGATTATGGGTATCCTGCGGAGACAAGAGATAAGACATATATGGTATGTTTAAATTTTATTTGGAGCACTTAAGTTAACTTTCAATTTCCATTGAACGTTGTGTGAATATGTTTAACACATTTTTTTAAACCTAGATTAAAGTAAGATTCATTTCAAACTTAAGTTAACATAAATTGTTGAACCTAATAATAAAATGTGTGGCAATTTTTGGTTGTTTCCAAATGTAATGATTTTGCATTATGGGAAAAAGATATTATCAGGATACATTGAAATTTTTGCATATAAAAAAGATGTTTTCCAAAGGTTTTGAGTTGTACATGACAGAATTGGATGATATGATATATTTATACACTTTCACCTAGATAGTCTTACTCATAATAATCTAATTTTCATTTTCATTGATCAACATATTCTTGATTGGAAGATATAATAAATTTAAGGTTTTCAGTTTAGTATCGTGATCACGTCAAATTATATAATTCTAATTCTAAGTAATGTTACTTATATAATTCTAATTCTAAGTAATGTTATTTTACGTAACTCAAAATCTTAAGACATTTAGTTTGTGAACCTTTTTTTTTATATATTGTTCAACTTTCTCATTTTCATTCAATGTGGGACTAGAATCACACTTGGATATCTAACAATCTTCACCTCAAATAAGAGTCCTTCTCCCACATTGGTACACTCCCCTTCAAGCGAAAATATTTTTAAATACAAGTACCTCACTTTCAAAAACTACCCTCACTTGTACCGTCATTCAAACTCTTAACGGGACACACTTGTCTGAAATCTCCATAAAAAAGAACAAAGAAGAGTGTGTACGAACTACTCCCAATGTCAAAAAACTGCATACCTGCATACAGATAAATGTATTTTTTATTCTTAAATATTATAGAATAAAATAACTGATAATGGATAATTGTAAGGACTCTTCTAATCATTATTAATTAATAATGACCATAGTCCACCTATTATCAGTTGACCCAATTACATATATATTCACATTCACATTCTAAACAATATCATTTTATATAACCTAATAAGTAATAACAATAATGATTACATAATATTTTGACAACAAAATAATTATCCCAACATTAATAAGATAATTCTATAATTTATTGGGGTGGAAGATGCAAGCAATTGTTTCTAAAATATTTAGTGCCTCTTGAAATAAAATGAATTTAGAATCTTAAAATTCTTGTTTGAAAAATTTAATCAATTAATTTCATAATCAATCAATTGATATTGCCCAGTCAAACAATCAACTGAACAATAAAACATCAATTAGATCAGTGAAACAATCTATCCAGTAGCAAATCAAAAGTAAAGAGAAATAGTTGGTTGAATCACAAAAACAATAGATTCAATTCAGAATAGATTTGATCAATAATTCCAATAAGAAAAGAATAAAGAAACAATCAATTGAATCCCAAAAACAATTAACTAAAAATTATGCAGTAACAGAAAATTAAGCAGAATTGATTTGCGATTCAAGATTAGGATAAAGAAAGAGCAAGAGCATTAAGATTTATACTGGTTCACTCTTCCTCAAGAGCTATATCGAGTTCTTTGCTAACAAGTAAAGAAACTTCACTAAATAACAATTATTTACACAATACAACAATTCAATAAACTTGCACTCTGCAAGATTTCACAACCACAGTGCAGAACCCTACTACACTTCTTCAAAATTACACTAGAACAGGACAAAAACCCTACTGCACCCCTACAAGACTAAACCCATACACTTGTAGTCCCAAAACACCTTCAATCAATGAAAAATTGAAATCAAAACTACACTACAATTACACCAATATAAAACTAGTAAAGGAAAATGAATTGCAATGACTTCCCTAAATGCTAAACAAGTATAAACCAGTGCAATCATTATCTAGGGATGAGCTCCAAAAATCTCTTTCTTGGTCCTTCTTGAATAAAAAACACTTTAGAAATCACACTATTGTTCATTGTTTTTGTTCTCAAAGTTAGCTAATTTGTCTGACTATTTTTCTGTGTAAAAAATGTTTTCAAAAGCCCATAAGACTTCAAAAAAATTTTAAAATTTGTTACAATGTCATAAAAACAATAAATTGAAACATAGATTTAAATTGATTGATTTCTCGCTGATAGAATTTTCTAGCTTGTTGTTTGTATAAAATAATCTGTTGAAAACTTTATTAAAATATTTTGACATAAATAACTTTAGTCCACTTTCAGTTTTATATTTTGAAAACAAAGATATATGATGCATGAACATGATTTAGACAACACACACATACACACTAAAACTAAGACATCTTCAAGTCTTCTTTGTCTTGGCTTGAATTGGCTTCATCAAATACATAGCCATCAATAATATTAATAGTTAAGTCACTGGATAAAATGATCCCTCAGATGATCTCATGATAAAAGAGTCATATGAGTTTTGATAATAACAAATACTATAAGACCAATTAAGGGATATCACAAAGCTCGCGTGTATGCAGAAAGTAAATGTTTAATATAAATTAAGCTCACATTGACAGATGATTATATAAGGATGAACGCATCAAACGATACAAGGATACACTAGATGAAACAATAAATAGACAACCCAAACTAGATGGATGAATCAATAGTACAAAGACATATTAGACAAATTTAGAGTTCATGCTAGACAAATTTGCAAGACACTACATGTAGAATCGAAGAGCATCAGATGATTTGATCAATGTTCATAAGAGATGAAACCAATATTTAACATATCAGACGAAGTGCTCAACGTTTTCATGCAATAAATGATCTATCATTATAAGGAGTTTTCTAAACTTAATGCTTAAGTTTATAATTGAATTCTCGAATTTGTGTTTTGAATTTACTGGAATCTAATTAAGTCTAAATTGCTTCAATGTTTAATATAATACAAATTTAGAAAGCTTTTGAAAATAAATTAATGTTGAAATTTCAGAGATGTTTTATAATTCAAAAAATTATGTCTGAGATATATTTATACATTAAACGTAATTGATTCTGATTCAATTAGGCGTGTCAAAACAGATTATTAGTTTTAGCTAACTTGTCACATATGTTTTTGATAACTAGACCAGAGTTGACATATGTTTGTGTAGGATGGTTGTTTATGAAAAATAACTTTAGCTCATATCCCAAGAGATCTTGATATTGACATGTGCTTTAGCGGATCATCTTTGTAAACTAAAAACTAAAATATTCCATGCAACATAAAATAAGCTTAAAGAACATTTTCGTCATGTAAGATGTTAAACTTATAATTGTATGCTTATTGTCTAATGAAAACTTTGATTATCAAACGAAGAAAATACTCTTATGTGTTGTATCTATTAGATAGAACACTTGTATCTTACAGGATCTGTTATTGTTTTTACAAACGAAGCATGTTCATGTTTTATACTTTGTTGTGGGAAGCTCTTGAATAAAACTATGAATGTTGAAACTTTACTATAACACTTAAAATTAGAAAACTTCAAATTTATCCTAAAAAGTAAAAATTTGAAATTTTTCATATTCTCAAATTCATGTTTTGATCACATAGTTTCCCCTTAACCTAATTTTGGTTAGGGTGTCATCAATTTCATTAAGCTTGAGACGTTGTTGGAATGACTACTTTTTGGTTGATGTTGATTAGGATTTTTTTAATTAATACTAACAGAAGTTGTAAAAAATAAGAAATAACACAAAAAGGAAGAGTTGAATTGTGTTTTAAGATTTTTTGCAATTTTTCACTGATGTTGTCTTTGTGTGTGTTGTCAGATGATACACAAAGGAATACTCTTATAAAATTAAAATTTTTGTAAGATTGATTTTAGTTTTTCTTTCCTTCTTTAGTCAGTTAAACAAATACATAATCATGTAATGTAAGAGATTAAAGGAAAGAAAAATATACTTAATATTTTTAAAATGGTTCATCTGATCACACAAACTACTTCAAGTTCTTGACCAACCAATCAAGTTTCACTAGACAAACTCACCCTTCAAAGTACACTCTAATATTCTTTTCACAAGTCACTTATAACTTAGCCAAGGATTCCTTCAACAAGTCAATTCTAGCTTAACCAAGTATTCTTTCCACAATCCACTTCTAGCTTAACCAAGTATTATTTCAACAAATCACTTCTTAACTTATTCTTTCAACAAGCTACTTCTACCTTTAAGAAACATAATGTTTGGGTGATCAACAGATCACGAGCTCAGCTCACTAGAGAGGGGTAACATCTTTTGATGCATAAGGTTTGGCTCTCTCACTAGTTCGCTGAAAATAAACACAAATAATGTTGTTTACAAAACTTTTAGGGCCTAAAGTATTGTGGTAGAATTTCAGCACTTACAAAATTATGGCCCTCTTTTTGTTCTTCTCTTCAAAGCATGTTTTATGGCTTATGAAAAGTAGTCATTGCATTCTCTTTTCTGTTAGTTGAGTAGCTTTGAATTCTCTTCATTGTCTTTTTTCTTCTTTGCTTGATGAGCTCTTATGTTGAAAAACATTAAATGCATGTCATGTAACATTAAATTCCCTTCTTCTTCATGCAAACTCTTTAACAGTTGACAGTACTTATATTTCTCAGTAGCATATCCTTTTACACCAAACAATAATTAAAAGTGCAGATCGTACAAGATAGACAACTAAGCCAAAGTTGAAAATAGTTGTGTTAGAGAAGTTGATGGTCATTTAAGCTTTAAATGATATTCCAATAGATTTTTTGAACGTTGTTGTTTGGCGCAGATCTTTCTCGAATAGACGTAGAAGTCATTCTTTGTTTCTTTAGACTTAAACTTTTGAATATTCTTCATGTGTGTCAACTTGAAGTCTTGGTCTATCCTTATCGTCTGAATGATCTTCAATTAACTTATTAAATGAAGTGAAACATGACATAATGTTTTATCTTCTGTTAGATAAAGCATATGAATTTGTGATCTTATCAAACATCTGTTAGATGTTAGTGTAATTGCTTCATTTTTTCAAGTTCTCAGTTTTGTTGCATTGAAACAGATGGTCCAAACATTCAAAGTATTGTGCTTTTTTCTCTAATAGGAGTTATTTTATGATTCTAGTTATTAGAATTTTTTTTCTGATCGATCCATATTATTTTTTGCACAATATTAATTAGAATTTTTACAACCAATATTAAAGAGATTATTTTTTACAAATTTAAATTAAACTTTTGTCAACTTCTTCATAATTATATTTTGTCAATGTCTCAATGATTTTTTTATTACCAATACAAATGTTATTTCCTTTTGTCAATAACTTACTAAAATTCTCTTTTTAATGTTAATTAAAGATATTCAACCTCCAGTAAGTAAGATTATTAACCAAGAAAAATTTGAATTGTTTCATCTAAGATTAATAGAAATTTAATATATTTATATTTAAAAAATAGTGAAATTCCATATCTAAACACAATGTAAGAGTTATGATGAAAATATTATTATGATATTCATATGTAAATGGTAGTCAAATTGTAAACAATTTTGATTTTGTATGATTTATGCTTTTATTAATATTTGATTTTACAATTTCTATTAACATGTATTTCATTTTACTTATATTTGGATGAGAAAAAAAAAGTTATTTTTGATGAATCGATAAATCTATTATTTTCTTTTATTAATGATATTATGTGTTGTCACAAACGTATTTTATACATTTTATATTATGTCTAAGATTTTGAAATTTTAAGATATATATATATATATATATATATATATATATATATGAATGGTAGACAATTTGCACTTCAATAATTCACTCATTAAAGTTTTATTAAACGTAGTTGAAAAAGGAGAACTTAGTGTGTTACTTATGGGGTTAGTAACCCAGTACAAAGACAGAGTCAAAATACCATATCTTTCAAATTTAAGTATTAGAGGAGAAATATAAAAAAAATAATAAAAATCATTAGTTCACGGAATTAATTAGAGATGAAATTGAATTATAAATAGAGAGTTCAAAAGAGAAGAAGGGAGAAAAAATTGAACACTGGAGTGAATTAAGAAAGCCTGGCTTCAAAAGCCAAGAGAAAGAATTAACTTTATTGTTGAATATTGTTCATCTTTATTCAAATTTATTCTTTGTTTTAATGTTATTTCCAATTACATACTCAAACACATTTTAAAATATTTTTCAATTATTCTCTCATTTACTGTTTTTTGTTAATATTATTAAATATCTTTACACTTGATTTTTGTATTACCTACTATTCATATTTTAAAATGTCATAATATTTTTTTGTCATAAGAATGTTTAGTATAATCGCCATCAAATATATCTAAATTCGACCACAATTATGATTTTAGTATAATATAGAAACCCAAATTCCATAACAAAAATTGAGTTAAATGATAGATTTTACAAAAATAAAAAATCAAAATTACTTAAAAAATTAAAAGAACAAAATTACATATTTTAAAAATATAGAATGAAATTATAATTAATCGTAATAATTTATTCTGACTTCACATAAAATTACACTTTCATAAATGTTTATCTTTTAATTTATAACATTTAAAAACTGATCTGAAAACCTTAGAGTTTGTTATAACAATGTGGAGATATTCACAGTACAAATAAATAACATTTCTTAAAAAAGACTGAGGTTACCATGCGACGACGTTTGGGAGCAAGCAAGGGTTTCGGAGATGGTTCGTGCAAATGCCACAAAGCACCTCCTTCTTCTCGTCGAGCTTCCTTTTCTGGTTTCTACATTGGAACAAATCGAAGCCAAGAAGAAATGAAGGATTACGACGATGACGTCACTGACACTTCGGGTTCGGCTAACGCGCTTCGATGCACGCGCTCCCAAGTGGCTCCGGATTGGAGCGTCATCGAGTCGCTCATTCTGGTGAACGAAGTCGCTGCGGTGGAAGCTGACTGCTCCGTCGCGCTCTCCTCCTACCAGCAGTGGAACATCATTGCCCAGAACTGCGCCGCCTTGGACGTGCCGCGCAACCTCTCGCAGTGCCGCCGCAAGTGGCAGGAGTTGCTCTCTGACCACGACCGCCTCAAGGGAACCGCCGCCGCTGGAGGCAAGTTTCCGCCGAATTTCAATTACGAATTGTTTGAGGCCGTCGAACGCGTTGTGAGGGCGCGTGAGGAGCGGGGCATGGCTGATCCCCAGAGCGATACCGAAGCAGGGAACGATGCTCGTGACGTCACCGTGGAAATCGGTACGCACCGTTCCAATGTTTCTGTGAACTTTGTGTCGTTGTGTTATTGGAAGAATGATACGCCTAATATTATTTTCCCGTTAATTTCATTTAGGAAACTATATATAGTTTAAGAGTTATTGGGAGGGTGTTAAGATTTTTCAGATGCTCATCTAATCACTAATTGATATGTATGAATTGATCATTATTTTTTTAATAATTATTTTAAAGAAGTCTTGTGTACTGTCTGAGGGTGATGTTTAATTGGTTGACCACTAAAAATCTTTATACTTACAGATTGTACTCAAATTTTAGTGAGGTGTATGCACTACCGCTAAAAGTTTTTACACATTGGCCATATAGAAATTATAAAATTCAACAAATTTTTATGTTTCATATAGTTTATTATATACAATAATTTGTGATTGGATAACAGTGTTGTAATGCGGAATTTATGCCTTGTATCTTGGCTGATAGCAATAACTTGTGATCTTAGTAGAAAAACCTAATTGAACTTGTTCATGTATTTGTGGCCATATGGGTTAGTTGTTTGTGCTGTCAGAGGAGGGTTCCCACTAACCAGTCATATAACTTAATTGTCTTTATTAATATTTGGTTGGAAGGCTAGTTTAAATGCACTCCTGTGCTCTTAAGGACTCATATATTTGTCAGATGATAGTGCTATTGACTGGTGATTGTATAAAATGTAACGGAAGCCTATTGTCAATGTTACTGTTTAAGGTTTAGTTTGGTGAAAGTAGGCTTAAGGGCCTTGGTTGATTTAGAGTGCTCCTTAACGACTAAAAATTCATGAAGAGAACTTGAGGGGATTTTTAACTATAAACTTGTTTAGATCCTAATCTCTTTTTTGCTTAGTAAAAGGTAAAAAAACTATGGAATTTAATTTGTCAGTTAATATGTTGCAGTAGAACTATAAGCTGGATATTTTGGATATTTTTATAGCTTTAGATCAGAATGCGCACTTTAGAATTAGGGGTGGCTTAGCACCTACTCCCCGACTTTTTGATTAGAATGTGCACTTCAGAAGTAGGGTTGGCAAAGCACCCACTCCCAGCCTTTTGAAAAACAAAATAAAAATAAAAAGCATAATAGGGTGGATTGGCCCTATTCTGAAATGGTTTGAGAAGGCCAATTTTTCCCTCTGTCCCGTCATGACGATAAAAAGATGGGAAAAATAATGATTTACTCAGGGTTTCCTGACAGGTTGCAACAACACTTGAATGGATCATTGGGTCTCTGAGCAAGAAGGTTGTGATGCATGATCCTTGCCCTTGCATGGGAGATGCCAAATGGCCTCAATTGCACGGAACTTCTTGCATCGGTGAACACATTTGCATGAAATATAACTAGGCTTGGATTGGTGGCGACTCAAATTAGGCCGTCAGTGGAGGTTGTGCATAGTGGTTGTTGAATCAGAAGTTCATTGACATGAAGCTTGGTTTTAGAGTTGCCATCCATCATTGGATAGATCTTGTCATGCAACAAAAAATTTGTGCCCGGGTTGGAATTTGGAATCAAGAGAAGGAAATCTAAAAGCATTATGGTCTTTTAGTAAAATTATATGTAGAAACAAGAGTACATTGCTCATGCACTAAATATAGATCTTGGTGTATTGAACTATTTCTAGGATGTAAGTGGGTGCTGAATTCTGGGTTCTCCTTTCACACAAGACCTCGAGGAGACTTGTTAACCGCATTTGATGTCCTTGAAGCTAATTCTTCAGAGCGCTCAGCTTGGCACCAAATCTTCTTTCTCTTTCTTCTATGTTGCCTTCTCTTTGGCAAGCTACTTGACCTCCTTCACCTTAGAAGAGAAAGCTAGCTTGTGCTCTGCCAAGGACTTCTCCAATTCCATGATGTGCCCAATACCTTGGCGAGCACTCTTTAAAGCAACTTTCTTCCAATGATGAACTGTGGCCATGCACCTTGCCATTGTTATCTCAGCTAAATCAAAACTTACTTCGGGCCGTATAACAGATGCCAAATATTCTTACTAAATGCTTTGTGGAAAGGACCAAATCTCTTTCTCAAGTTGTGGCTACCAAGAAATGAGCTTTGGTTGTAAAATTTGAGTACCAAATAGGGCACCTACAAAATACTTTCGGATACTTAAGTAGAAACACAATAGTAATGATAGTGAAGAGAACTAAATGATACTTCCTTTAGCAAGTGCTTATATTTATAGGCCTTTGGGCTTCCATAAATAGGGGCTAAGTAAACAGTTGCTCTCCTTGCGCTTTACTCAATTGATCAAGTGATTGATCTATTTTTGTACCGTATTTGATTCTGATATTGTGTTAATAAGAGTGTACTTCTGTTTGGGAGTAGGTTGGTACACATTTTACTGGTACAAATTATAGATATTACTTTGTCGATGACTAATCTCCCTGGAAGTACTTGGTTGGTCATCTTTAGTAAGTCTTTCCTTTGAATCACATTTTTTTTTTAATTCACAAGGTTTAAATATGAGACCTTGTTTAAGAAAATTGAGTTTAGCTTCACTTGTTCCAACTACTTGTTGAGTAAGTTTGGAGATATAACATTGAATTTTTCGTCAAATGAAAATACAGTAAAAGGAAGAATGATACACACCTCATACGACACAAGAGTCTGTATATGATGATATTTGATTTTGGTTCTTTTTCGTTTTTTAACACAAGGGAAGAGCAAGTTGAGAGAAGAAAACTTTGACTCCTACAAATTGTAATTGAGCATAAATTTCTTTATTAAGTATGATTGATACATATGGAGAGTTAAGAATATTTTGGCCTTTCATTGGTTGTCTAAGGCAGTTTAAATATAACATGATCATTCACACGCTTAGAGTTAAGTGGTAGTAATTGTTAATCTTCGCACCAATTTTTCTTAATCTGTTCTTGAATTGTGAAACTTAAGTATAGCACGAGGAACTGTTTTGATCAGCACGACATAATTTCACTTGTTGTTTCTTCTTTTTTTCCCCCACTTTCTAATTATTTAGTCAATGAATGTGACTAAGTTGTTTTATCCCGTTTGGAGCATTACCTTTTGAGTTTCCAAACTGATGAATTTTTGCGAATTCAATGAACAGGGTCCAAAAGAAAGGGGCAACGAAGTAAACTTAGACACCGCGTTCAGAAGCCGAGAGTATGTCTTGAACAAAGGCCTGAGGACAGCCATGAAGAAGAGCCTGAGGATGATCATTCAGAAGACGAATATTTGAAAGACTTCCTAGAATCAAGACCTAAGTTGAAATGTACTACAGAAAGGTCTCCAAAGCATTCACCAAAGAGCCTTCCCAAAGTAGAGGTTCATGAGAACCACCTTATTGAAAGCCCAAAGCCAATCACTGTAGAAAAGATAGCAGCTAGCAGGGAAGAAAATCAGGAAACATTGACTCTGAAATTGCAGAACTTGGCAGTGGAGATTGAAGCAATTGCTACTGAATCAGCCACAGACTACAAGGGAGGTGGCTCACAGAATTTAGAAGACTCCTGTACTGACTTTACAAGACGCCAAGGGGACAAACTCATAACAAGCCTGGGAGATTTCTCCAACACCCTTAAGCAACTATGTGATATTCTCCAAGAGTGTAAATGAACATTACATGTTCTTCTACAACAACCATTTTCTATGCTTGTTAGCGAAAGAATGCAGCAGCAGGCATAGGGAAGAAATGCTGCTGACTTTATGCTAGTGTAGTTCTTTGAAATTAAAATTTATTTTGACAGAAACTACCCAACAAATAGAAATGCTATTGCTACAAATTTCCTGTACTGTGTTTCCCCTAACATCAATCAAAGAGGGAATTAACTTATCAAGCATCAATCAATAAAATCGATTGAAAAATAAAACGGTACACGACTTCACTGGGGATCGAACCCAGAATCTCTGGTTCCGTAGACCAGCGCCTTATCCATTGGGCCATGAAGTCATTTTGATGACTGTAAATTGTTTGGTAAATTTATTAACATTCAAAAAATTACTCTACTTTGGAAGATATTAAAATTAACAAATTTTATCTTATGATAATTATGAGTTGTAGTTAAAAAACTATTGAAGTTATTAATCACCATTTTCCAAAATCATTAAATAAAATTTTGATCTTTTCATTTTATAGCTGCCAATTAGTTTCCAATTTTTAAAAAAATGTAAATTTGGTCCAATGTTTACTTTTGTATATGTTTTATTTTTTGTTCAATTTAACCCTAAGTTTATATATTCATTTAAGTTACAAATAAAAAACTATTTAATTAATTAGAATGTAAGGAATCACAAATTTAAAGTAGACAAAATTGAGAATTTTTTAAAATAGAGGAACCAAATTGTAGATTGGACACAATAAATGGAACAACATTATATTAATCAAGATTTTAAATTTGAAAGCATAATTATGCACCAGGTAGGTAGGAACTTGTAAATTGTATGCTTTTAACATCTATAAGTGATATTAAATATCCTATTATTATTGCTAATTAATTAAAAAGTCATTAGTAATGGTAAAACTAGACTTGAAAACTCAACTATAACACAATAAAAATTCTTATTATGTGATGTATTATGCATTTTATTACAAATTTTGAGGTGTCAATCTTATTTTAATTTTTCCCCTACAACACATGATCATGAATTTGATCTTTAGTTATGTGTCCATGTATGAGAAATAATTGCTGATGAGGTTTAAACCCTAAACTTATTGAATGAATTTGAGTATATTGAAAGACTATTCCTTAATTCTCACTTGAAGACTTATGTTGTTCCAAAAGGATAATTATTATGTGATGTATTATGTATCTTTCTATTATAAATTTTGAGGTGTCAATTCAAATATTTAAAATCTAAAATCTTTTGTTTTATTTTTTCCTCTTAAACACATTATCACGAATTTGATCTTTGATCATGTGTACGTGTATGAGAAATAGTTGTTGATGAGGTAAACTCAATGAATTTGAGTACATTGAAAGACTTTTCCTTAATTCTCACTTGAAGATTTATGTTGTTGGAAAGGGATAATTATTGTTGTTTTCTTAATTAAGTTTATGTAACATGTTAAAGTTTCATGATTTGATCATAAGAAACTATTGTTTAAACAACACAACCATAATAGTCTAATCAACACTATCTAGTCTTCATGAATTAACTTTGATAAAAATAAAACAAATAATTATTAGTGATAAGTATAATTTTGTTTAAACTAAGCACATATAATCTTAACTTTCTTGGATAGTAAATAAATCTATTATTTTAAATGAGATTTATCAAATTGGGTTTATTTAGACCTTGAGTGTTATTACTGATAATCTTGAATTTTTAGTCATAAGAGATAATCCAACAACTCATCTACTAAAACTTAACTGAAGAAAGCACCTCAACAATATCAAGTTTAATATAGATGAAGTTGCAAGATAAAATCTTAGGCTAGATGGTATGATAAAAGCGTCTGTTGCACAAATGCACAAGCCTCGTAGAAGCATCTGCTAATGTGAGTGAGCCCATTACATAGTTGGTATTCAAAAAGTATCCTGTTGTACATTCAAAAAGTTTAATTTTAAACAGCTAAGACCATATTACATCAGTTGGTATAAAAACCCATGTAATAGATACCATATTACATCGATTATATAAACAACTGATGTAATATGTACCTTAATGTATGTCGGGCGCAACACGTGTGGCGTAGGACGCATTTTGTGCCTCTAACTCTTAGGTTTGTTGTCATTGTAAAATGATGCCTTTTACATTGGTTAAATGTTAAGGATGTAATATGTGTTCAATTAATTACAAAATTTCCACCATTTTTTTCTTTACAACATTTCCTTTTAACCGATGTTGTATCCTGTCGTAGAATCTCAATTTTCTACTAGTGACTAATAAAAGAACCACAAAATAAAGTTTTAGACATATCACAAGTATCACTTTACAACTTATGTTTTTCATGTCTACACAAGAAACACAATGCAATGATAAACTTTCTTTAAAGTGTATGCAATGGTCATCAACTTTGAAACCAACAGACCTGATATTTAAAACAAAACCAAGAACCACAAAACTAACCTGTCATCTTACGTTTACCATGCCACCTTAGCTTTTACAAGATTAACCATAAAAAATCTGGTTAAAATTCAACTAAGAAGATTCTAATAAAACTATTAATGATGATTATAAGACTTTTTATTGTACTCTCTAGTATCTAAATAATATGGAGAAAATAATACTCAATCAAAAAATATGGGTATAATATCTAATATAAAAATACCTGTTTACAATATAGGGTAACCACCTACAAATTCACTCGGAGCATGATCAACAAAGCTCGGATAAACGTCTTTAAAGGCCTTTCAACTCAATTATAGTTCAACTTTCTTGAAGTCAACGCCAGATCACCTCGAAAGGTTCTAGCTCAGGTCTCGATAAGAACATTTATAAATAGGGATAAGAATTACATTCTTAGACAAAAAAAGGAAAAACAGTAAAAACAAAAAAAGACGACTGACAAGAAATTTACAATTTCTGAAACTAAAAAAACAAAGAGACTTTCAAAAATATGAAAATACTCAAGTAAGAGAAAACCTGACCCTTTTTAACTATTTCACTTAAGTTAATGGTTTTACTCCTAATTATGTTGCATTTTACTGCTAATTTTATTTATTTTTTATTACTACAAATTTTACTGATTTTTCTTTACAATTTGTACCGAATTTACCATATTAAAATACTTTTTTTGTTAAATTAATTTATTGATTTTTATTGAATTAATTTACTGATTTTTCATTGTAGATTTTAACCGGCTTTTATCTCAAATTATACTAATTTTTGTTGTATTAAATTACTAGTTTTGATTGGCGCTTTTTGGATTAATGTATTGTCTATTTATATTGGTTTTGCTGCTGATTTTTTATTTTTATTTTTCTGCACTGATTTCTTTTCTGCTATATTAATTCTATTAAGTATGAGTGACATTATCATTATGTACGAAATTGAAAAACTTGTGGACTAATGATTAAATCTTTAGGGCATTAAATGATTATAAGTTATTAAGTAGGATTGAAGGGGGTGGGGTTGTTGAGATTGCTCATTGTGATTTTGTTTCTAATGCCATTCCTAATATTATTTTTAATATTTTTTCCTAATTTATCTTCAAATATTTTCTTAAATTTGTCTGAAAAAAATTGATTTAATTGTAATTATTTTGATGCAGTTTTATATATAACATATATATCTAATTTTCTATCTTCTTGATGGACACATATGAATGTAATTAAAAATATACCACCACTCCCAAACAATCTCAATCATTTCACAACAACTATTTTTTCATCTTTCTTAAAAATAGATTGGACCATAGATGCAGTAAATGACTAAATCAAGTTTCAATGAACAAGTTGTTCCGTATTAATTTTCACTTCACATTTAAATATCTCTTTGATATTAGAAAGACAATTTTATTATTGTTACCTTGTAGGTGTCACCAACTCTTCAGACTAACCCATTGACGACTTTACTCCCTTTTCAATGGAATAAAATAGTGATATTACTATGGATAAATATGATAAATAAAATATGGATGCAGGTGTTAGAAAGCAAATAAATGTTGTATAGGTAATATGTAAATAAGTTTATGATATAAGGTTTGAAAGTAATATGTAAATAAGTGTAGGGTGTAAGGTTTGTAAAAAAGAACCAATTGTGTGACAAATAAAGTTTGTATTATTTATGGATCTATCTTAGAAAAAATGAATGATAAATGATATACAAAATATATATATATATATATATATATATTAAGGTTTGTTATAAACTTTGATTTTAAATCGTCTAGTCATATAATTTGTTAAAAAATTGTTTAAAACAAATTTTAATATGGAAATTTTTAATTAAAAATCTATTAGATGTTGTAGTTTAGAGAATTAGATGTTTAAAAATGTCTCTTCCAGTTAGTATTTTTCACCTTTAAATACTTTGTAATCTTTACATTGAGAAATTAAAAATAACTAAAGATTAATACGTTGAAAAAAGCATTTCCAAATCTTAATTAATTTAAACACATCTTCTGAGTAAAGATTCAAATTTTAGAACCAAATATAATTACATTCATAAAAAAATAAAAATATGTCTTTTATTTGTTAATGTTATTATAAAACATTCAACAATTTTAAAAATATATTTTAAATATATTTATAAAAAAATAACAATTTTATAACAATAGAATCGTAAAAGGCAATACTTATTCATAAAACATAGTTTAGTTCATTCAAATTCTACACTAAATTAAATTCGTACCAGTTTAAACTCAAGTTTAACTCGATATATTCACAAACACAATTTACTAACTAATACCGTATAGATGATTTGTTTTACTCAAGCAAATTTCATACAATTAATTTGCCCTACTATTCTTTCTTTTATTCGATTAATTTCATTCATAAACTTTTTACATATTAATTATAAAACATGGTCTATTCTTTAAGATATAACATTATTAATTGTGTACTTTAATATTTTAGTTATTAAACTAAACTATTGTATTACATCTAATTATTTTATTCAACTAAAATCCACCCATAGCAAGTTTTTCACTCGATAGTTTTTAAACTAAAAACATAGTGTCTACGAAAACAAAAATTAAAACAGAGAAAAATGTAGGTGGTGCCCAGTGCTTATGACTCTTCAACTCCATTCATGGCTCCAAAATTTCCTCTTTCCGTCCCAATCACTTGCCCAGCGGCGGTTATGATCGGGGAAAATGCGCTACATTTTCGGTTGCTTTGCTTTCTTCACTGAAATTTCTCAGTAACAAAGAACCTCTTGAGGCCAATCTATGTAAGATTTTCTCTTATTCCTTGTCTTCTAATTGATGAAACCAATTTTATATATATATATATATATATCCTTTTTCCTTTTCCCCTTTCAAGATCAATGGAAGAAATCATCGAAAAGGCTGTGAGTTAAGTTGAGTGTTAATTGATAATTATTTTTGAGTTTTAGGAAAGTAAAATAAAGAGAAAGATTATCTTTTTATATAAGTTTTAAGAAAATTCTTATGCAATTA
>Ga0209489_105785_pt1 | contig 20885 bp, 11 predicted proteins | sample SiratrowhiteBW_FD_187527 | JGI IMG/M metagenome (GOLD analysis project Ga0209489, IMG submission 187527) | Root nodule microbial communities of legume samples collected from California, USA - Siratro white BW (SPAdes) (version 2) | ecosystem: Host-associated > Plants > Roots > Nodule | place...
ATATTTGTGTTTGAATTGAAATACTCAAGTATTATTAAAATTTTGGTTAGCTTACCCTTTGTTTTGTTGTACTTGTGTTTTGATATCTGTTTGCAATGATCGTGTTTTTGGCACGGGAGCAGATGGGTCTGTGGCGGATCATTTGGAATGACTGATGCTTTTAGGCATAAGCTAAATTTGAAAAATAATTTGGAGATAATTTGTAATTATGTTTTAGTAGAATTCTGAAGGTAGAAACTTTAAATACTTTAGTTTAAAGGATTATTGTATGTTGATGAATTTTAATGATGATTAGTAGAATGTTTAGTTTTATGCATGTTATTTTTGGGGTGTTACAAATTGCAATAAAAGAAAAATTTATAAAAATTTATAAATATTATTGATAATTTTTTTAATCAATAAAATAATAATATTACAATTTTATTCTTGTGGTTAAAATAATTTAAATAAAATATGGTTATTTTTCTTCATAAAACTCGCATATAATTAAAGTATTATTTTTATTATCATGGGTGAACTCAATTAAGAAAGTATAAATTAATTGATATTGTGAATATATACAAAATTGTTGAAAATTGATTTTAATAAAATTAAATAAAATTGAAATAAAAATAATTGTAAAAGATTTAAGCGGAAGAGTAAATTCTTAAAAGTTATAAAAAAATTAAAATTGGTTAAAAAATGTCATGCCTAATTAATATTAAACATGTAACCATACAAAACAACATGACAAAAAAAAAGTTAAACTACAATAATTAGGTGAAAGAAAAAATAGATGATAAGTATCATTTGAAAGAATCTTGAAAGTCATCAAATCTTTACTGTAGTTAGGTCAATTTTTTGGTGGACCCCTCAAAGTTTTTTGTGACATTGATGTTCAAATTGTTTAATTCTTGTTCCAACTCCTATACCACCTTAAATTTGTAACAACATTTGAGCATAATGGGAGACTAGGGTTGAGGTGCAATGTCCTAACATGGTGGAACCAAATGACGTTTATTATTCACAGTGAAGATAGTCTCACACGTCAAGTAAAGTCTCTAGTATGAACGTCAACGTAAAAACATGTTAAACAAACTACGTACGTTGAAAATCTGAATAAAGTGGATCCATGCTACCATCGAAGGAAGAAACCAAACATGGGTGAAAATAGTAAGAGCAACCTGCAGAGACTGAACACAAACACCAAAAAACTCAACAACGCGAGAAAAAGACAGAATAAAAGCAATGAAAATTGTTAGATTAAAAAGATACACATATTACATCAGTTGCTAAAATATTTGATGTAATAGGGTATCTATTACACCGGTTGTATAAACAACCAATGTAATAAGTCCACATAAAAATATATTTTCTAATTAAAACATGCAGCGTTACTTTCTATAACGGTTAGAACTCACAACCGATATAAAAGGTATCTCAATTATATCGGTTAGAGCAACAATTGAGATAATAAGTGACACGCCTAATTATTTATTTCAAATTTTTTAATAGAATTTTCTTCAATAACTTTTTACATTGATTATTTCAAACAACTAACGAGTCTCATTACATCAATTACCATTTAATTAATATAATATATTTTTATTTATTTACAAAATTGTCTTTACATTTTTATTTAAAAAAATAATCAACAAATATTAATAACCTAATGTAACCATAAAGATATAGTTATCATCACGTTTTTGTTTATTTAAAAATATAATTGACAAATATTAATAGCTTAATATAGTTATAAAGATATTTAGTGTTTGTCGACCAGACTCGGAGAATCATAATATATGTTATATATTGAAATTTTATTGCTTGATGTAATTCCTACAAAAATTATATATAAATTTGAAATAAATTATAATTTATAATTAAGAAGGATAATTTTACATTGAAGAAGTCATATTTATAAGTGTAAAAATTGTGTTTAACACACACAATTTTATTTTTATAATTTGTTAACAAAATTTTAAAAAATAGAAATTGTATTTATTATGCATAACTTTAATTCAAAACTAAAATACAAAAGTTTTGCTTACCATAAACTTCAATAAATAAAATCATGTTTACTAAACATAACATCAATATAAAAATATATTTATCATGCACAACTTTAATAAAAAATAAAATAAAAGTTGTGTTTATGATATACTAGTTCAATAAAATAATAAAAAATTATAAAACAAAATAGTTTAAGATAGATATGACCTTCTACGATGAAAAATGAAAGGCTAAGTACCTACCCCTTCAATAAAAAATGGTATTTCCTAAAACCTTCTCATCTCAAAATTTTCCAATTTGATAATTTCTTCCAGTAATAAATTTTCCGCAATGTATGGATATTTTTTCTTATATCTTTTCACTCATTAAATATCACAGAAATGTTATAAACGATCCTTTTACTTTTTATATAAAAATAAAATTTAGAGTTGAGTGCTAATATTTTGACAATTTGATATGATATATAACTGTTTGATAACAATAATGTGTCAAAAATAATTTTTTTATTTGATTTGTAGATTAAAGAAAAATGAAGAATTAATGATTAAAAATAATATGTAATGTGAATTTTTTTTTTCATTTTTATTAGACAGGAATAATATAATAATAAAATATTATACGTAAAAATTAAAAAAATATATAATAAAAATGTAAAATATTTTTTTATATTAAATAAGTATTACATGAATATTTTTTATTAATAATAATAATATTATTTGTATTTTTTAATATTAAATTATTTAATAATGTAATTATTTCTATTTTATTAATAATAATATTAAACTATTTAATTAATATTTATTTATAAAAAATACCTCAATAATTTTATTTCATTTTTATTATTAATTATTTAAATATTTTTTTATAAATTAGAAATATATATTTTGATTCAAATAATAATTTTATAATTTTTTCAACTTAAGTTTATTATAAAAGTAAAAAAAATAATATTTTTATATTATTTTTTATTTGAATTTTAAATTAATTTACAATTTTACTTATTTTTTTCCATCATTTAAAAGTTTAAATTTTTTTAACTTTATCATAATTTTACTAACTTTTAAATTTTAAATTTACATATTTATTTTACCACATGTTATGTGTCAGACGTGATAGATGCAGATGAAAGCATCTGTTTCCTTTCCCGTTTAATATGGTGGTGAAAACTATCCTCACGGAACTGGCATGACAATAAAACCTGAGAAATATAAAACCTGAGAAATGTTCACAACATATCTGCCTTTTGTCTAAAAGAACAACTATCTTTTCCTGCCGCTGAAAAAATGGCCCAAGACAAGGAACCTGTTCTACACATAGTGATGTTTCCATGGCTAGCATTTGGACACATGATCCCAAACCTCGAGCTAGCCAAGCTCATTGCTCAAAAGGGTCACCATGTCAGCTTCGTATCCACCCCACGAAACATAGAGCGTCTCCCAAAAGTGTCACAGAACTTGGCTACACTCATCCACTTCGTCAAGCTTCCGCTGCCCAAACACCAAAACCTTCCAGAAAACGCAGAGGCCACCACCGACGTCCCCTACGACGACATTCAATACCTGAAGACAGCCTACGATGCTTTGGAAGAACCCTTCACCCGCTTTCTCGAATCTTCCAAAGCCGATTGGCTCTTTTACGACTTCGCTCCCTTCTGGGCAGCTTCTGTGGCTTCCAAACTTGGCATCAAGAGTGCCTTTTACAGCGTTTTGATTCCACCCTTTCTAGGCTTCCTAGGACCCCCTGCCTCTCTCATGAGCACCGATTCAGACCGCCAAAAACCTGAAGACTTCACCGTTCCTCCTCCGTGGGTCCCTTTTCCGACCACCGTCGCCTTCCGTTACTTCGAGATCATGCGAGTCGTGGACGGCCTCTCCGACCAAAACGACTCCGGCGTTTCCGACAAGTACCGGTTAGGCGCCAGTATTCAGAACTGTGATGTCATTCTCATTCGGGGCTGCACCGAGTTCGAACCGGAGTGGTTTCATCTGCTGGAGAACATTAACCAGAAGCCAGTTCTCCCGGTAGGGCAGCTCCCCAGCACGGTGCCTGTCGGCAGCGAGGAAAGCGACACGTGGCGGTGGATGAAGGGTTGGTTCGACAAGCAGGCGCGTGGGAGCGTTGTGTACGTGGCGTTCGGGAGCGAAGCGAAACCGTCGCAAGATGAATTGACGGCGATAGCTTTAGGTTTGGAGAAATCGGAGCTTTCTTTTTTATGGGTGTTGAGGGTTCAGCGTGGGCCGTGTGACCCAGATGTGCTGCGGTTGCCGGAAGGGTTCGAGGAGCGAACGAAAGGACGTGGAGTTGTGTGCACTAGTTGGGCGCCCCAGTTGAAGATATTGGAACACGTGGCTGTTGGTGGGTTCTTGAGTCACTCCGGTTGGTCATCTGTGGTGGAGGCCCTTCAGAACGAGAAACCGTTGATTCTGTTAACGTTCTTGGCAGACCAAGGGATAAATGCGAGGGTGTTAGAGGAGAAGAAGATGGGGTATTGTGTGCCCAGAGATGAACGAGATGGATATTTCTCGAGTGACTCAGTCGCTAACTCATTGAAACTGGTTGTGGTTGAAGAAGAGGGAAAGATTTACAGAGAAAGAATTAAAGAGATGAAGGATCTGTTTGTCAATCGAGAGCGACAGGATAGGTATATCGATGAGCTCATTCACAACCTTAAAACCTTCTCTAAATGTTAATCCCTCCTATTATTGTTATTATTGTTCTTATGTCTGTTTTATGCTAAGGTTTTACTTGTCGTTTGTAATGGAAAATAATAATGAAAATGTATTTGCTTTTGCCAAACTCATATCGATTTAGATTCGATTTAGATTAGTGGATTCCAAATTGATTTAATTCAAAATCTAAATTTATATCTAATTTGGATAAGTTAATCTTAATCTAATTGATTGGCTAGATTTTATCTAATTTAAATTGAATAAGAAAAATTCGATTCCACTTGATCTAGTTAAATTCAATCTGAATTTTAGATTTAACATATTTTAATGGATTTAAATTAAATTTAGATTGAATTTTTAAAAATTAATCAATAATTACTCATACCATTCCAGGTACACTCCTATCATTCTTCGTAACAAATGTCTAGTTACTAATTTTTAACTTAAAATTGACTTTACAAAGCTATCTGTTAGAGCAAACGAAAAAGAAATTTAGTTAAAAGAAATAAGAACGGGATTAGCCAAAAAGAAAGTGGGATGCGAACAGGAAAAGAAAATTGGCCTAGCCCAATATAAAATGAACAAGAGGTGTGAAGAGAGAAAAAATGGGCCTAGACTAATAGAGAGAAAAAAAATTAGGGGTGAAAATATAAATTTGGACTAAAGCCAATATAAATATATACATAGTGAAACGTATAAGCAAATAGTAAAAATACAGGTGTGTAAACTGGAAAAAAAATTCTTTTCTTTTTTTAGATGAAAATGAGTTTTGACAATTATTTTTATTTATTTAAATTTTACTAGATAATTTAAAAATTTAGAGTAAAAGATAAATAAAGACAAAAACATTAATTTCGTTTAGGATTTTTATTCTTTATTATTATATCTATTTGAAATAAGAAAATTGGAAAAAAGAAAATGATGTCATAACCTTAACCTTTTGCAGAGACTAAAGGGTTACGAAAATCACATATGACAGAGACCTTGATCTTTTGCAAAGACGAGAGAGTTACATATCATTTTGTACAAAAATAAAATGTGAGATTGAGACCTTGACCTTTTGCAAAGACAAGCGGGTCACAAACAATCACATATGGCAAGATCTTAACCTTTTTGCGGAGCGAGAGGGTCGCATACCATTTTATATGAAAAAATATAACGTGAGATCGAGACCTTAGCAATGCCGAGCGGGTCACATACCATTTTGTATGAAAAAATAAAATATGAGATCGAGACCTTAACAATGCCAAGCGAGTCGCGAATCTTCACATATGGGCGAGACCTTGACCTTTTGCAGAGACGAGAGGGTCATGTACCATTTTTTCTGAAAGGTTGAAATCTTGATAATATCGAGAGGATCTGGTACCATTATGAGGTTGTGACCTTGATAATATCGAGTAGATCACATACCATCACACACAGACAAACAACACGTAAAACGTCAAAATCTAGAACAACACTCTTACAAGTGTGAATCTTTGTGGAGACCTTAGCAATGCCGAGAGGGTCATCTATTGTTGAAAAGTCAAGATCTTGATCATGTTGAGGGGATCATGCACTATTATGAAATGTGAGGCCGATTGGAATAAGCTTTGATTCTGTGTTGATATCCATGAATGCATGCATGAAGTTTAATTCTTTTGATTCTTGCTAAATGAAAGTGCATGAAGGAATGGATGAAAGTTTATTTTATTTTTTATGTTGAGAAAGAGAGTGCATTTATCAATACATGTAACTCTATTTTTTGTTTTTGTTTATTTGAGAGTGTATGTATAAACGCATGAGACTATATTTTTGTTATTCATTTCACATTAGAAAGAAATGCATGAGTACACTAAAGATGCATGAATGTATGTATGAAATTCTATAATTACTCCTACCAAGTAAGTAGGTACACTCTTATCATTCTTCGTAACAAATGTGTTGTTACTAATTTTTAACTTAAAATTGACTTTACATATTTTGAAAAACAAGTTATTTTATAGTTTATTATTGGTATCTCATTCTTTAATTTTTTAACCACTTAAGCATTCGTGTTAAATATGTAATATTGTTTTGATTGCAAGATGAAGATAAAGTTGATATTAAATGATACGAAATTGTCATAAACTTTATCCGTTATAATATTAAGGTACAAACACTTTTTTAATATTAATGTTGCTTTAATGGGCACAGACTCCAGGCAAGCAATCAAAAATGTTTATTCATACATAACATTCTATACTTGATTTAGATGAAAAATGAGTTGTTTTATAAAATGGCTAACAATGTACAATTTTGAAGTTATTATTAAATAAGTTAAAATTTTTTGAAATACAGTTCTAGTGTTTGTGTTCATACAAACAATGATTATTTTCATATTAACTGTCACACATAAATTTTCAGACATAAATTTTCAGGTAAACATATAATAACTATATACATTACAACTTTGTTAAATTATTTTATTTAAACAGAAGTAAAAGAATATTTTCTTATTATTTTTTATTATCAGGAATGTAAATATGGAATTAAAAAAAATTAGAAGGAAAGAGATCACCTGTAATAAGATAAATGAATAAAGATCGAAGAAACATATTACAAAATAAATTATTCTATTTGTAGTCATTAACCAAGGCGTATTGTACAAGTAAGTGTATTATAAGTATTACGGTATTCTAGTTTGCTATTCTATATTTATGATGTGACAATTTATTTGTTAACGACAATCTTAAAAATAATAAAATAATACAATAACTTGTATTAACTTTTAACACCTTTATCGTTTAATTATTATTCATTTGTGACCCAATTTTTTTGTTTATGAAGAACACTTTTGTAAATGTTTCTTGATTTGTTACATTTAGCATTCACTTCTTGAATTAACAAAATTATTAAATATTATCACTTCTTGAATTCTAGAAATAATTCGCTATCTTTCAAGTATCTCGAAATCTCCATATCTACTCAATGTTCGTACTTTCTTAAGTCTTTGTAACATATATCTTCTTCCTTCAAAGGAACTTTTAACAAATTTTAAATATCAATATCTAGCTCTAATTGTTTTCAAGTTTTGTATAACTAACTCCTTTATTGGCGAGAAAATTTATATATTATAACATATACTCTATAGAAGAATATTCTTTAGAAAAAGAAATTGAATTTAAGAATCAATCTCTCATTACCAAATTCACGAGATTGATTTCAAAACTTTTACTACAAAAAATCGTATATGTAGTGACATTTTTTTATATACAGCAACAATTATAAACATCACTTTATACTTTATACATGTGTGACGTTTTCAAGAAACGCCATACTGCAGCATGCGCCATATTACGCCTTGTATAAAACGGTGTTTTTTAAATGTAAATAATGTCAATTGAATTGTCGTAATTATTTTTATTGTCAACAACAATAAATGATAACTCTGAACGTCATTATGAACGTTTTAATACGATGCTTGTTATGGTCATATTATAATTATAATTAATGGTGAATGATAATACGTTAGTTCTAACTGTCGTAATTTTAGTATTAAATAAAAAAATATGCAGTATTTTATAATTATATATCCAGTTGTAATATATCCAATATTTAATAATTTATCAGATTTCATAATCATATATGTTACATACATATCCAATAAAAGAAAACTAAAATAACACAACTTTTGTAATAACAAAAGATCACATTAAAATATTTCATAGTGCAACATAGTATATGTTCTAACAGAGTTCACAAAATATTATATTCCAAGACACTATTACAACTTACTAAATTGTTCAAACCCACTTCCCTTACGAAACACAAAAAAAAAAAACATACATATTTAATCTGTCTTGTTGCCTCCACTTGATCTTACAATGTGATTTGGGGATGGAGCACCACTTGCAACATTTGATGTCTGAAATATTGACAGCAAAGAAAAGTAAATACTGCAGCAGGATATACATGTTAATACTATAGCAGAATTATTTGAGGCACTTACCAAACCAGGTGCCATTGCAACAACATGTTCAGGTACATATATGATCTTGTAGCAATGTATCTTGTAGCATTATGATAGTGATTCTGTTGACTCTATTGATGACATGAAAAGCACACTAGATTATTGTTTTGGCTTTGGTACATGTATATTAACGAGACATTGTGGCTCAAAGTACAGCGGAGGCAGACTATGTGCCAGCCACTACAACAGTGAATTAATCTATTTGGTTAAGGCATATACATGCTGATTTACATATACAACAAAAGAAACCTACATGGATTCTAGTTGACAATCAAGCAACAATTTCCATTTCAAATAATCCTATGTTTAAGCATTTCAAGATCAAGTTCTCTTTTTTAAGAGAAGCACAAAGAAAAGACAAAGTCAAACTACTTTACTATAGAACTAAAGATCAAAGAGCAGATATCTTAACAAAAGTTCTCCCAAAAGTGAAATATGAACCATTAAGAAATGAATTAGGTGAGGCAAAAAGGAGATTTGTTGAAAGTGTGTTTATTCTTATTCAATTATTTGGATTTTTTAATTGTTGAAGATAAAATCATTATTAAAATTTATGATATGCAATCACTTTCCAGCTCTATTAAATCAGCAAATCAATAAAGCATAAATTATTCTCTCTAATTATATTTTACATAGTATTATTACAACAACAGACAAACTAAGGTGGCACGAAAATATTTTGTATTTTCATTTTCTTGCATAGAGAAGCATTTGTGTATTACGTTGAGTCAGCAATTGTAATCCATCCACGTATAGAGATTTGAATCTGGAAAATTCAATTAAAAGGGTATAGAAAAGTGAAGATTTTCAGAGAGACTAACCAAGGCCCCGTGTAGAGCGCGATAAACGAATCCGAACAGAAGAACTCATGACGTTGCCCTTCCTCCTGAAAGAAGCATGGCCACCGTAGAACCTGGATTACACAGTTATATCGCTCATTTCACATTTGTATCCATGTTATGTGATATTGCAGCCACCATTGATTAGTTCTAGCCCTCATGTCCTCCTTGTGAAGCTGATCGAGATTTAAGGGGTCGTTTGAAATATTTTGACGAAACCCAAATTGTCTCATCACTTGATCAACTGGATGTAGTTCCACTGTTGCAAAACATATAAGAAGAACTACAACCTGGGTCATAAGAAAAATTTGCATGGTTATCAGACGACTCAGTTCATTGCAACAATACGGAGTCCACAAGAATTGTACAAATATATGAATTAACGTTACTAAGTAGTATATGATGACAAAATTTATAATAAAAGTATGGCTAGTTGAAAGGAAAAACCCCTTTTGGTTGGAGTTGATCCAATGTTTTTTTGTAACTGAGGAACCGTGGTGGTGGATGTATTGCTTATGTGTTGCACCAAGGCAGACCACCTTCAATAAAAAAAATGTTATTCATAAAGAATTCTAAGTTGATGAATTTTGTAAATCATGCATAAACATAGTTTAAATTACCTTTTCACTAACGAAAAACCAAGGCCATTAGCAACATCAACTTCACTAAGTCCCTGAACTGGAGAAGAAAGGCATGTTGTGCGGTCCCATGCCCAACATTGGAGAAGTAACGTGCATCCATCAATATTCTCCTGATTAAAATTGACTCTATGGTCAAAAGCATGATAGAGGCATACCAAAACACTTGACCCCCAACTATAATTTGAAACGTTATCTAGGTCACTTAGAAGTAAAAGATACATCAAATGGACTCTGCTCCCTGATGTATCCAACATTAATAAACTTTCGATTAATGTCAAGATGTGGGCCCGTGCATGTTGTGCTACCGTAACATCGTCAGCATCATGTGGAAGGTCCTGAAATTCATTGTTAAACCAAGATAATTTTATGCTATTTCCCTTGTATACTATTTTAGGTGGCACAAAACCTAAAAGTTGGCCGTATAAGGGAACAAGGTCACCGCTACTGACACCAGTTATCAATTCTTCATCGATAGAAGACTGAGCTGGACAACCACATCTTCTAATGTGACTATTGCCTCTCCAAGTGATAAATGAAATGCATGTGTTTCAGTTCTCCACCTCTCAACTAAGGCAGTGATCAAGTGATGATTAATCTCGATATGGGTTAGTGTGAGGAAGTGCCTGAATCCAGCATGATGAATTAAGTTTTTTATGTAGTCATCGAGTCTATCGTTGTGCTTCATGCAATAAATTGCATGTCGTCGAAGGCGAAGTAATATTTCATTACCCTCCCAAATTGCTTTCGTAACGTGTTTTTGTTGAAGTCGTAATAGAGACATGTCAGCTAGAAGACGTTGATTATATGTCATTGCTATATAAACTTCAAGATGGGAGCAATTAGTCAAAGGGGTGCATAAATTAAAAAAAGGGTGCATACATACATTAAAGAGGGGTGCAAGTAGTAAAAAGGGAATACAAACATTAAATTGGGGTGAAAACATTAAATAAGTGTGCAAACGTTAAATAGGGGGTGCATGTATTAAAAAGGGGTTGCATACATTAAAGAAGGGCGCATGCATTAAAGAGGGGGTGCAAACATTAAATATGAGTGCATATAGTAAAGAGGGGTGTATACATTAAAGAGCTTTGACTTAATTGGTATATTGTGGTCCATTTCGATTAAATGATTAATGAAATTAATTAAAAAAAATATCCCATTAAATGACAAATTTATGGAATAAAAATTAAATTATGAAATCAATTAATTAAATTGTAAATTAATAAAATTAACATTGTTGGTAACCACAATGGTGTTACTTGATTCATTTAATGATTTTAAAATATATTATATTAAAAACAAACAAGTGATTATTTCATTTTAATTAACATAAATACAATTTCAAAATGTATGCACACTTAATAATAAATTTTAAAAATACTTTTTCTTTAAACTAGTGTTTATATTGGATTAAAAATATTAAATTAAAATTCATTCTTTACTTATTTTAAGATTGTCATTTATCTATAAAAAAAAGTAGTTTTTAATTTCATGGAAAAAAAATGAGCAATAACGTGAAAGAAAGATGGAGCAAAAAGGCGACACCCACGTTTCATCGTCATCACCCATCACACTCTCACTCTCACAAACAAGGTTCTTACCTCACCCGAAATAGCAAACACAAATTGCATCACTATCTTTCCCATCATGAACCCAAGCAACAACTCATCCTAGAGTCCATGAGACTCTTCCCGACAAGATCATTCTTTACTTCTTTTAGTTCCAACAAGTTTTCAATTAAAGTATAACAAATTATTCAAAATAAAAAATTAAACATATTAAAAAAAACTGAAAGCATGCTGTATTTGAGGAGGCTTTTAACCTTCTAATTTTGGGTCTGTTTAACATTCTGTAACAAATACTATCATTTATGATTAATAATTATTTTAAATTAAGTATGGACAAAAGTAGTTTCTAACAGTAGAGAGAGGAAAATATAATGTTTGAGATGATGAATATAAATTACAGATGTACCTTGAACTGGTGAAGATGCTCTGAAGAACTGAACTGGTCAAGATTCTCTGAAGAACTGAATTGGTCAAGATGTTTTGAAGAATTGTGAAGTGAACCATGAAATGAAATGTCAAGTGCATGGAATCTTAAAATGCTGAAACCGTGAGTGAGAAGGATGAAGTCATGGAACTGTGAATAGAAATGTGAAGTGAAGGAGAATCCCTTGAATGATTTAAATGAAGAAGCTTTGCATTCGAATTGAATTAAAAAACATGCATTGCATTGAAGTTTGAATTCAAATAATGCACCAATAAAGCCAAAATGCATCAGTGAAATAAGTGTACATGAGTTCATAATTCACTACTTACTATTCACAGTCATGCTATTGCCACTGCCTAGCACTCTACTACATAGTCCAATACCAAAAAATTTTGAACAATTAGCCTGCAAAAGCACGCGTGAGATTCCCAATTGAGTGACACTGTGAATGGGAGCCAACGCAGGGACTCATAGCCACGTGAAGAACGGAGGTGTGAAAATTAGGGTTCCTTAAAAGTCATGTCCACATGGCACAACTTCAATACAATTTGGGACAAAGGAGTCGTGTCCACATGACACGACTTTTGTACAATTTATTTATTTATTTTTAATTCTTCCGTAACCTAAATTTATACCATACAGAAAGGCATCAACGAAATGATAGTGCTCGTTCACTTCACTATAGTGCTTGTTTAAATCACTTCTGATAACATTTTATTCCTCTCCATTCCATATCAAAGTATCCTTACTAAAATACTTTCTCAATCACAAATTTTATGGATCATTTTCACAGTGATGGCAGTTTTACAGTGTCTGAGGAAGAACCAATTATCTGAGACATGATAATTGATTCCATCTTAGAAGATGAAGATCCTGATGTCATGGACGTGGAAGATGATGTGCCTGCAAACACGATTCATCCATATCATTCCAATACCACAATAATAATGAATATGGAATATGAGCTTGAGGAGCACATGTGTTTCAATTCTAAAGACTCAACAGTATTTGCAATCAAACAATTCCACATTCAGTAAGGCTAAAAATTCGTGGTTGTCAAATCAAAGACAGACAAATATGTCGTTACATGCATTTACTATAACAACGGTTGTCAATGGAGACTTCGAGCATCTTACTCTAAAATGAGAGACCAATGGTAGATCAAACATTGAAGCACCTCACACTTGTCTCTTAACTATAATGTCACAAGATCATGTCAACCTCGATTAGCACCAAATTGCATCAATCGTGGTCAATTCCATAAGGACAAATCCCTCAATCCCAATGAAAAGTTTGATTGCAGAAATAAAAAACTGGTATGGTTATAATGTCACGTACAAAAAAGTTTGGATAGTAAAGCAAAAGGCTCTTGCCATGGAATTTAGCGATTGGGAAGACTCATATAATTATCTTCCCAGATAGTTTCAAGCTTTACAAGAAAGTCTTCCGGGAACAATTGTACAGTATGTTACTCAACCAGTTGTTGTTGACGGTCTAGAAGACAAAGAGTGTGTCTTCTAGGCTTTTAAACCTTATATTGACGGGTTTAATTATTGCAAGCCCATTGTCCAAGTTGATGGAACCTTTTTAACTGGAAAATATGATGAAACTTTGTTAACCACAATTAGTCAAGATGGGAACCGCAACATATTTCTATTGACTTTCGCAAATTGTTGAAAGAGAAACAAAGGAGGCCATGATATGGTTCTTTCATTTATTGTGTGCACATGTCACACCCCAACCAAATGTCTACCTCATAACTAATAGAGGCTCACCATACTATCAGCATTGCAATCTCCCGAGGTTGCTTGGGAAGCACATGACTTGCAATCAGTGTTTTGCATCCGCCACAATGCATGAAACTTCAATAAGTTTAAAAATGCAGAGCATAAAAGACAACTAATTAACATAGGTATGCATATCCCTTCACTTTCTTTTTATACATGTATTACCTAAGTTTATTGATTTCTGTAATTTAAGTATTGAATTATATGTCAGGTTATGAAATGAAATAACCCAGACTTCAAGCCAAGTTATCTACATTGCGAGCAAAATTCCGTCAGGCAGCTTTGTGGATAGATTGCATACCACTAGAAAAGTGGACTCAGGCCTATGACAGCGATAAAGGCCATATGACAACTAATATGGCTGAATGTCTGAAATTTATCTTGAAGGGAGCACGATCTTTACCCATTTGGGCTCTTGTTAAGACAACCTTTCAAAGACAAATTCATGGTTTGTTGAGCGAGGTACCAAGGTAGCATCTATGATAGTAGGTGGTTATCAATTTCCTATTGCTACTTCACTAAGAAAAAATCAACAACAATATGCCATGTGTCATGTCCAGAGATTTAATCAAGACAATACATGTTTAGGAAATCGCCTCTCTCCATCTTATAAAAATATTTTATTTTTCATTCCTATAAATTTCTAGAAATACCGCATTCACATTGATTTATATTTTTCTTTAACTTTTTTAAATTAAAAAAATCATTTTTTAGTTAGTACATGCAGTTTTTATTGCCATGTGCGATCTCACAGACTCTTTTCCTTTCTCTCACGGTATCATCTTTATTTGTCGAATTTTATATATAACTTTAGAGCATAGATATAATTCATAGTACTTAATTATTTTAATTTTATAGATTTTATAAATATCACAACTTTAAACACTTATACAAAAATACGTTCCAATACTGTTAATGTTAAAATTTAATTTAATTTTGGGATCTTGTCATTAACATAAATATTAAAATTAACTATCACAATAACAATACTAAACATCGTTATTCAACATGAGTTATGGAAGAAAACTTTCATCCATTTCTAAAATGATACAGAAAGAAACAATAGATATTTTGACATTGATTGGGAACCAATTAAAAAATACACTTTCAAGATTGGTTATATAAATAACGAACATTATATACAACATCGATTATGTATAAATGTTGAATATTCAAATATATATCATAAACCAAATTTATATTGGTAATAACTTTGATGTATAACGTATATTTTGTATATTAGTTATCACAATAATCAATGTAGAAAGTAAGTTTTTCTTATGTGTTGTCTATTTTAAGAGTATTTTTAACCTATAAAATAAAAAATTTGTAAAGCAAAATATAATTTAAAATTAAAAAAAATCATAAACAAACATCAATAAATAAATAATTATATTAATATTCACACTTTGAAGCAAGTTAAATTGTGTAACACCATGATAAATTATAAATTTATGAAAGTACTACAGTTTTATCTATTCTTAATTTTTTAAGAACTTAGTTGCATATCTATTTCTAATATATTTTATTTTTTTTCCATAGGTAATGATTATTTTCTCTTAAAACAGTACATTATAAAATTATTATGAATATAATATGTATATGTAATTTGTTAAAGTAATAGCAAAAATTATCTTACTTATTTTCAGTAATTTTTAAGTTTGTTTATGAGTCACATCTAATACATAATATAATACTAATGTGTCTATCACACTATAATTAGTATTAAATAGTTGTTTAAACTTATTGGACGATAAAAAATATAATTAGAGTAAAATTAAGTATTATGTTAATTAGTTATTTAAGCTCATTGAATGACGTAAGAATATAATTAGATTAAAATTAAGTATTAAGTTAATTAGTTGTTTAAACTTATTGAATTTAAGTTCAGACAAAGAATAACAATAACAAGTTAGCTTTAGAATAGGGGTTTGAATAAAACTTTAAAATATTTTTTATTGCAATCTAATGAAATAGACTTATTTTCCAAAAATTTGATCTATTTCGAGAGAAGTTATGCTTCTCTTTTTGAGTTTTTATAAGCTTAGGAGGAAGAAAGACATTAGATAGAAGCTCATGATATACTTAATGACAAAATAAAGGACCAAGAAAACTACCTCTTTGTGGATCAGACCATGATCAATGATAAGATAAATATCTGTAATCTCCTTATTCTTTTCCTTTAATATTTGAGTCAAAAAGATATTTTCATGTTGATATAAGAACCTTCTTGATGCCCTTTCTTAAGCAGAGTTCTTGTCAGTCTTGATTCTTCTCTTTTTTATAACACTCTAATATTAAGTGACAAGGTTTATTACATTATTAAACAACTTGGTCTTCCTTTCTTTTGAATCTCTAATTGGTTGGGAATGAATCTCTTTTGCTTCTACATTTTCTCTTCTTTCTCCTCATCTAGTATACCTTCTTAGATATGAAGGAGATTTCATCTTCTTTCACATAATTATTGTTAGATAAAAACCCAACAATCCATGATTTTGATTAAGTGTTGATAATAATAAAGTACAAAACATGGTCATGCTTGATTTGTAAAATGAATGTTTTTTTCAAAATAGATTATGTAAGATGAAAGTGTTTCACGATACAACATTATGCAATCTCTTTTTATGTCTATGTGCTTAAACAATACACACATAGTCTTAAGTTAATATAGTACTTCACAAATATCTTTACGCTTCTTCTGTTGTAGGGAATGTTTATTTCCTTCGTGTGCTAAGAGGTTCTACAAAATTTTATCTCACATCAACAATCTCTTAGTAAGTGAGTTTGAAGTTGCTCAATGATCAGAAAAGGATTTTGCAATGGCTCTCTTCTTCAACACCTATATAAAGCTACTCTTCAAAAAGAAGAGCAACGAGTCTAATTTGCACAGTGTCAAAACACTTCGTGCCCTTTGTAAGAATATTGTTATGTTCATTTAACAAATTAGAAAAGAGAGTTTAAACCTTATATATGTCAAAAGATGTTACACATCTCTTTTTAGTGAAACTCGTGATCTTTTTATCACACCCTAGACAATATTTGTCTTAGCTAGGAATGATTGTTTACTAAACAATACTCGTTAGGTTATCCAAGAGTGGCTACGAGGCAAAATAATACTTAGAAGTTTAGTCATAAGTGGATACTTGATGCGGTTAGTGAAAAGTGACTATGTTCTAAAACAATACTCACACGGGTTATCCAAGAGTCACAACAAATCAAAACAATACTTGTGTCATAACTTGCAATGTTAGTCTGCATGGTGAAACTTAATCTATTGATTCAGAAATGAACATAGTATGCATTATCAGATGAGCCAATATAAAAATCACTAAGTATTTTCCATTTTACTAGTATTGTTACATTGCATGTTATTATATATTACTCCCAAGAAGGAGAAGTTTTCGAACTTGGTTTTTGTAAATATTTGTTAGTTCGTCTGACTAGTATAAAACTATTATCTAATTGCATATCAGCAGAAAATATTTGTCCAAAACTTCAAAAAGTTTTTAAAACTCAATTCAACATTCTCTTCTTGTGTTTGACCTATTTTTCACAATCATCATCGTTTTAGGACATATGTGATGGTTCTTTAACCTTTAAAGCCTTGGTAGGAGTATTTCTTCTATGTTGTGCTTTAATCGCCAATGATTTCTCTTTCTTGATCAATCAATGTTTTTTGAATAATGATATGTAGGCAACAGGAGGAGAGCACTTTTCATATCTATTCTGAATGTAATATGGCCTTTCAAATCTAATCTTCGATGCAACAAGTTTTTCCTAGTATGCATTTCTCCTCTTCCAATGATATTATTTAATTTATTAAAGTTGTAGGTAGCACATTGGTGAAAGATATTTCTCTTAGTGTTATGACCAGTTCTCTTTGCATGCTCTGGAGAATGAAAAACCATGTTAGGTTTCAATGAAGTATAAATCAGTATTTGATCATACACACTATTAAAGGTTACATTAAATTATGTAATAACTCATCAAAAGAATATATGAATAATGATATGACCAACTTTTCTATTTTGAAATTCTTTGACATTGAAACAATGCCTAGAAAAGGAGTTAGGACTATTCAAGTCATTTGAAATATCTTTGATATGGATGAATCAAATTAACATGGATGTATTCGTTAGAGGTTGGTTGGATCATGTTATGGTGATATTTTTAGAGGCAGTAAGAGTGATAATGTCAACAATTTCTCTTCTTGCCTAAGGGTTCAAAATTCTTTATATGTGATGCTTAATGGTATTATTTTGGTTATTAAGATCTCCTGTGTTGGTGGCTATATGTGTGTAGTTAGAGTGCAGTTCTTCTTTAGTTCGCCAAACCTTTTATTCTCCTCATATTGTTTCATAAACTCTTTGAGATACATGGAAGAAATGTATGAAGAGTTGTTATATTATAAAGTTTAAGATATCTCACATTTATTGTAAAGGAAATTATTTTATGAATAAACTTGTTAATATGGGATTGATAAAAGGCTAGACTTTAAGCAAATCAATTATCTTTCTCCCATTATTAGTTTAGAGTTTTTTCATAATATGTATCAATTTCCTTTATTCATGTATAATTCTTTTTAAGGGAATTTGTTTTTGTTTTGTACGTTATTTAGCATGAGTTTAGTTGGTTCTATTTATTTATTTATTTCTATTTAAGGAGTGTTTTATGTAATGTTATATGATTTTTGAACTCTAACATTAGTTATAAAAAAACATTTAATGCTAATAAGGACAAAATATTTTATTTTCTTATTGTTTTCTCTTTTGAGTACCCTTTTAAACCTGATCTCACATTGACAATAACAATTCAACTTTTATAGCAAGATTAATGAGTGGAACATTATAGAAAATACATAGAGTGAATTACATATCTCAATTGATGTGGAATTATACCAAAACAAACTAAAAATGATATGAGGAAAATTTTTAGAAGGGAAATAAATCAAATATAGTTAAAGAAGGATTTTGAATGGAGTTAGGGATGACTCCTTTTTAGTTGGCATAGTTAGATAGAGCTCCCTAATTAGGCAACTATTATTTTCTTACGCTTGTTGGATTGAACAATGACTTCCCTGTGTGCATCCATTGTAGTTTTCTTCACTTCACACTCTTCACTAAGATCTTGTTCTCTTCCATAATGTTATTGGATATTATGGGGGGATGCATCTTTTCAAGTTCATGCAACACATTGTGTATGTCAAACACAAGGCGTTGAGCAAGGGTGCTCGAAAACTCAGCCATGATCACCACACATTCCTGTTTGCACTTACAGGAGTGAAAACGGTCTGTACAAGTTTCTTGATGTTTTTGCTCTTTAGTTGTTCTCTCAGAAAAATAAAAAAATAACGTTTGAAAAATAAAAGGAATAATTTTTGAAAAAAAATCCAAAAACTTCACATTAAAATAAAATGTTCAAAACTTTTAAGAAATAATTTACAATTTCCAAAAATACTGATTAACAGTTTTGGTAACCTTAAAAAAAATAATAATTTGATAACATGGCACTGTCAACATTTGAAAATATTTAACAATCCCTCGCCATTTTCAACATGTTAAGTACAAATTAATTATCCAAGAACAACTCGTACATTGTATGCATAGTTCATTACATCATATCAGAATTACATGGTAGAAAGTCTTTGAACCAAAATTCTATTTGATATGTAGTATAAACAATTTACACACACAACTTACATCAACAACTTGCTTTAAATATCTAACACATTCAACACAGCCCTTGTGTCCCATATCGTTCATGAATGGTTTTGGAGTCAAGCACTTTAACTCCATGAAGCGGCCACACTTCACATACACATAGGTGGTCTCCATTCTAGCACCTCCGCAATTTCAGTATCTTTAGAAAATCATTAAGAGATTAGTTCGGCCTCTTCATTTGACAAGCGGATACAAATCACTAAGAATTAATTGTAGTGCTTACAATCAATCTAATGACGTACTTTAACTACATTGAACTCAAGACTTGGCATAGTGTCAAGCATTGAGTTGAGTTTCCATCATTGATGATCTTCAGTCATGGGCTTGAGTCTCATCCCTCTTGATGTTTTATTCACGAAGTCTCTTGGTAATCCTTTAGTGAAAGGATCTGTCGAGTTTTGACTAGATTTCACATAGTCAATTGTAGTAACTCCATTGGTTATTAATTCTCTGACACAATTGTGTCTCAATCCAAATGTGTCTAGATTTACCATTGTAAACATGGTTATAAACTCGTGCTATTGTTGCCTAATTATCACAATGAATAGAAATATGAGTTGTTGGTTTAGGCCACATTGGTATCTCATGTAGTATTTGATGTAACTTGCATTTGAGGACCCTTCTAAAAGTGAAGGATATCCACTATAGCATAAGCCATAGTGATAGTTTTCTTTAAATATTTTAAAACTCTTCGAATTGCAAACCAATGCAATTCGCTTGGGTTACTTGCGAATCTACTCAACTTACCTATTGACAATGCAATATCCAGCCTAGTACATGTCATTGCATACATCAAACACCCAATTAATTTAGAATACTCCAATTGTGAAACTGGATTGCCAGTTTTCTTAACTAGGTATACACTTGGATTAAACAAGGTGGATATAAGTCAATTCAAAAAATTAACATGTCATCCACATAGACACAAATAATGACACCATTTTCTTTTTCATCAAATTTGGTATACATACACTTGTCTAATTCATTTATATTGAATCCATAGGCAAGTGTCACTTGGTCAAAGTTTTGGTTCCATTGCTTTGGAGCTTGCTTCAATCCATATAAATATTTTTGAAGTTTACACACTTTCTATTGTTGACTAGGCATAACAAACCCTTTGGGTTGTTCCTGTCAACACCCGATTTTGTCCGGGTAATCTTTTAAATTAAAATATAATGATAAAAATGAATAATAATATAAAAATATATATTTATTAGCTTAAGTTTTCTTGAAATAATAATAATATAAAAATAA
>Ga0209489_105787_pt1 | contig 20880 bp, 10 predicted proteins | sample SiratrowhiteBW_FD_187527 | JGI IMG/M metagenome (GOLD analysis project Ga0209489, IMG submission 187527) | Root nodule microbial communities of legume samples collected from California, USA - Siratro white BW (SPAdes) (version 2) | ecosystem: Host-associated > Plants > Roots > Nodule | place...
TTCTAACATCGTTTTTTATTATGTTGATCATGATTCCACAATATTTTACATCTACAGCTGTGAACTCAATTGTTTTCATTATGTTATTATAATTGAAAATTCAAAGTTGGATATATATATATGGTTTCAATCTTTGTTATTATTATTAAGCAAATGATTTTGTAATTAATTAAGCAATAATAACTGCATAATCCTTGTGAGCTAAGTAAAGTAGGCATAGCAGGGATAGCTTAATCAGAAAAGTAAAAAGGAGGGTTGATGAGTTGAAAGTCAAAGGAGGAAAAGATGTTAATGATGAAATATTATTATTAAGGATAAATTTTCACATGAGTTATAGTATTATATTATTATGAATAAAAATTGGCATGATATGAATGCAGTTTGAGATCACGTAACAACCAGCTCAGAGGTCCATGGTTTTGCAGTTGTATGCGCACCACGCCTCCATTTCTTTATCTATTATGTTATTATAATTTGTTATTATCATACCAAATGGTTTTAAATGCTAGTTATTCTATATTTATAATAAAATATTATAAGTTTTAATAAAACAATAGTAAAAGCTTCAAATGAATTTGTTTTCTAATTCTAAATTATTTTTACAAAAAAATAAAATAATGTCTCAACTTCAATTATCAATAAATATAATATTAGTATTATTTAGAGACCAATATAGTAACCATTTTTTGAATCTATATCTAGTCACTAAATGAGTCTCTATATATTTTGGTAGTTAAATTGGTTTTAATGAAATTGGTTGCTAAATTGGTTTTAATGAAATTGGTTATTAAATTGGTTTCAATAAAATTATTTGCTAAATTGGTTTTTATATAATTGGTCACTAAATTAGTTTCTATATATTTGGTATCTAAATTGGTTTTTTTTTAATGGTTACTAAATTGGTTTTTAAATTAAAATCTAAATTGGTATCTAATATTAGCTACCAAGGTTTTAGCCACTTTCTACTAATAGATTCTAAATTAGTTTCTAATTAATATAGTGACTAATTTTATGGGTTTAGTGACCAATATATTGGTTTCTAAAATCATATTTTGGTTTCTAAAATCATATTTTCTTGTAGTGTTGGGTTGAGTTGTTGAGGCGTGTGGGAAGAGGTCTAGGGCTGTTTGGTGCAAAAGGCGTGGGTTCGGTGGCTTTGAGTGGAGGAGCTCGTGGTGGTGCAGTGGCGGAGAGATGATGAAGGAAACTAGTGGTGCTTTGAGGAATGAGGTTTGTTGATTTGAATTTTCTGCTTGGTGTTTTGGTTTCTGGGTATTTTGTGATTGAAGAATTTGGCTTCTGTATGTTTCTGGGATTTGATTTGGTTTCTGGTTTGGGTTTACATTTTCAGTTTCAAACAACCCGTGGTTGGGTATTTGAAGGCTTTAGAATCAGGTGGAAGGCATTAACTCCACGGGAGTATCAAGGTATGATTCACGGTTTGCATCATCTGAACATTTTTTATTCTATTTTGATACTGAACAGATTCAGTCAAGGCAACAAGGCAACAACAATAAACAGAGTTGATTGTAATTATTTTTCTTTTCATACTGAACAGGTTCAAGCAAACAAGGCAAACACAAGAGCAAACAAGGCAAACATAAGGCAGGAGGAATAAACAAAGCAAACAGAGCAGTTATGATCATTTACCTGTTGATTGTAATTATTTTTCTTCCTTGATTGTAATTATTTCTACCAAAGCCTTGTATCCCTGGAAGCCCTTTTTTTTAAGTCTTTAATCTTCTTCTTCCTCACTTCCCAGTGACTGACGTTTGAGAGCTCCAGATCCTTTTTTTTTTTGGTTGAAGGGAAAACCATACTGTTATATATGAGTTGTGGAGCTGTGTGGATAATAAGGTTAAAATATGGAGTCAATGACCGTTGAAAGGCTCGCTTGGAACCATTTGCAGGAATGTAGTAATGCTAGCTGTGGGAGAAAATGTTGCAGAGACACTCTTGTTAGAATGAGGTAATGCTGGTGCTAGTCATAGGATGGGGAAGCATTGCAGTGATAGGAAGCATTGTAGAGATAGGAAGCATTGTAGGAGAGCTGGAACGGACCAGAGAATTAAGAATTTTGGAACTTTCTAACATAAGAATGGTGCAGCTGTACGAGAGGATCTCCAATTTAGAATTTTCTATTTTTTTGGGTTATTTTTACTTTTATAACATTAAGAAAGAAAACGTAAAATGTATATGAAAGAAAAAAAAAACTTTTTGTTTGATTTTGATAAAGAAGATAAAAGATTAATAAAGAAAAATAAATAATTATATTTATTTTCAATTTTTCTAAGATGAGAAAGAGATAAAAAGAAAGATTAAGTCGTATCATTGAAATTTTTACTTCTCTTTTTTTTTTTGAAAATGAAAGAAAATAAGAGCAGAAATTTTAAAATTCTAACTAAAAGAGAATTATTTACTATTAATATTTTAAGAAATTATTAAACAAATCCTGACAATATTAGATATTGAAAATGGTGAATATCTTCAGCTAGCTTTGTGAATGGCCTCTTTTGCATGTTGAACTTTGTTTAAACTTTCCTCTCATAGTCACTTTGTTCATTGGATCTTGTCTCGTTTTGTTTTTCTCTTGGATTACATCCATTTTTTATTCAGTTTACATTATATGTTATGCGACTTTTTTAAAAAAAAAAAAAAAACAGCACAAGATAAATAAACATGAATACCATTATAACCTGTTAAAACCACTTCCGATGCTCACCTACCCCCACCGAGAAAAAATAAGCCTAAAAGGCCTCTTTGCTTTGCCTCACAAATACATTCTCCAACCTCTGCCATAAATCCCATGCGCCTCCCATGCGCCTCCCATGCGCCTATGTCGTAACCCCATAAGCATACAAAGCACTTCCACGGTCCCATAATACCCTGCACAAACTCACTACCAGCGCCCTCATCCAATCTCACATAGCCGCCTTCAACATACCCCCATAATAGCCCCAACCAACACCACCGAACCCCGTACAAGCTACATCACCATTAACAGCAAAAAAACTACACCACACACCCCCATCAAGCACCTCAATCGTGCCTCCCAAGCACCTCCCAACACTCATCCCCCAACAAAAACCCCACCTTCCTCGCCAAAACCTCCATTACACCTCTCTAGAACCACCTTCACTCGTCAACACCATCCACTAATCACCTTCCATGCTTCTACCTAAGCCACCTCTTAGCATCTCATTGCCAAACATCCGAAACTAGAACCCCACGTTGTCATATTCCTACACTACCTCGCTACCAACTCTCTTCACTCGCATACAAAACTCCCTCTGCACCTTACCTCCCACACTCGCACCTCAAGCCCTCCTTTACTACCCCATCGTCCTTGAAACCATACTAACCACCACCCTATACCTCTACCTCACCGCTCCACCTCTGTGGCACACACCCTGCACACCATTTCCTTCACCAACAACACTCTCACCTCTTACAACCACCATACCTCTCCACCATTCCTCCATGCACCACCATGAAACATCTCCCTAAGTACCATGTCCCTTATCTCTCCAACCATCACTCTCATGGCCACGCAATCAAGCACCTCACTCCACCACCACCTTTTCTTTCAAATCCTCCATTAAAAAAGCCTTATTCCCCATTTGCTCACTACACCCACAATGCCCCAAAGCAGCCACCACAAAACAACCACCATGAAACCACCATTATACACAAAAAAAAAAAAAAACAGCACCTACACCAAACACCTCCACCACGCACCTCCACTGCACTACCATGCTCCTCCATGCACCTCCAACGCGCCTTCGCAGCCACCCTAAGCCAACTTCCACGCCAACTTTAAGAGACCCATTCACACGGCCATCGGCGTCACACTCTAGCCTCCTCGTCGCCGGTACAGAGTGGCTTAACCTCCTAAATGGTGAACCCCGTGGTACCATCCCCCAACCAAACCAGCCATCAAAGAAGCTCTCGTCAACAACTCCACCACCACCCTCATCGCCGACGACATCCTCCTTCCTGTGAGACGCCGTCGCATGCATCGCTATCGTGCACGCCACCCAACAAGGACTCATGCTTCCACCTTCAAACGCACGACGTAGCAGCCACACTGTTTACACCAGTCCACTACTTTCCTTTTTTCTTGTTGCACCTATCTATTTTACGTTCTCACCTCCACAATTATGAAGAATAGGCCCTTCACTTAGTTATTAGCACCCCTATTTTCAAATTAACACTATTGTTTTTTAACATTGCCCTTTTATCGTTTGCACCGCCACATTTCACTATTTCTGCACGCCTATAGTTTTTTTTAATAATAAAAAAGAAAAATGGTCATTTTATTATATGAAATAAAAATTTGGTTAAATATCCAAATAACTACATGCTTTATGCGAAATTTAATTTGAAAAACTTTGTTATTTCATTTAGATAATCAAAAGGCAGTGTTCATCAAGCAATATCTAACACTAAAAATTCTCTTTAAAATAGAAAAATTTATCAAGTTTTCAAATTGTCAAAATTATCTTAAATTGAAAAAAGTATAATATTTTCAAAAATTAAAAACTGTAAAACTTTCAAAATAAAAAAAAAATATTAAACCTCCAAGCAAACATTTTCAAAGAAAGAACTACGTAACCCTGATTTTCCATCCTCGATGGAAATACGTAGGAGTAAGGTCAAACATTGTCCAGCCGTAAAAGTAAAAAATATTTTCTTTGTTTGTATTTGCATTTTTGTTTCTTTTTATGAGAAAAATAAACATTTTCAAAATCACACTCTTTTGACTTATTTAATTAAAGGTACCGTTTTCAGATGGGCGTTGTCAGGGTGTTAATACCTTCCCCACATGTAACCAACTTCCGGACCCTAAATCCGGTTTTCACAAACTAGTCTTATCCTCGCTTTTTTGGGTTTTCCATAGTTTTCCATAAAAACTATGGTGACGACTCCTCTTCTAAATTTTTCAAAATTACTTTTTGGTTTTCTTCAGATCGCCGTCTCCCGTCCGGATTCCGGTCGCGACAAACACTTTCATGTGGTTCTTCCATTTCTGATATCTTATCTACTTCTTCAGAAAATTTACTACTAAAGTCTCCTTCCATCGTAGACTAAATAATTCATTCAAAAGAAACAGACAAGCAAATCAAAACAAACATACAAAATTTCTAATTAATGCTATTACGGGTTGTACAATATGTAATTATAAAAAAATTTAGGTTGAATTGCGGATTGTACAACCAGCAACAATAAAAAATATTTAATTGAATTGCGGATTGTACAATTCACAAGTCTGAAAATCCGTAATTGCAAATAAATTGCAGATTGTGCAATCCGCAAGTCTGAAACCAGAATTTCCAGACTTGTAGATTGTACAATCTGTAATTCATTGAAAAAAAAATTGCAATTGCGCGTTGTACAATCTGAAATGATGAAGGTGCATGAAAAATAATTATGGGTTTACAATCCGCAATGATAATATTTTTTAAGTGCATTGCAGTTTGTGCAATCTGCAATTCATTAAAAAAAAATACTATCATTGCGGATTGGGCAATCCATGAAGAGAAAAAAAAAATTGAATCGCAGTTACCATCGATAACGAAGAAGCTCTGCAGTGTTCTTCCACCTCAGCCTCTAGGAGAATGTTCCTTCCACCTCTACAATCCCTCTCCCTCTATCTTTGATTGTCCCAAACTTGTACCTCTATAAACATTGACCTGAGCACGTTAAACTAAACAATTTCATGTTTTCCTCTGCCTTTAACCTAATCTTTCAAAAATAAGTATATTTTTATCTTTTTCTCATGAGAATATTTAAAATTATAGAGGTGCAGAAAGACAATACGGGGGTGCAGAAAGACAATACGGGGGTGCAGGGCAAATAACTATTGTCATTTATTTTAAATAGAGGCAAAGCGGGCCTTCGGAACTTCAACCCAATCCCAAATTTTCTTTATGGACCAATGAAAAAAAACTTTAACTGGTTATCATGTTAAAGTTCATCGTTTGCTAAGGTTGATCTGTTTCTTTGTAATAAAGATATAACAAGGTTTATTAAATAAAGTATATTGTGAGGAATTCCTAAATAATTATGCAACAAAAGTTTCCTATCTTATTTTTCTCCCATTTATTTATATAAATACTTCCAATCAAAATAAAACAGAATACATTTATTTCTTATTTTTCAGTCTCTCTACGCTCAATAAAACTTTTACTTTAGTTTTTGTGATTTTTTCAACAAAGTTAAGGCTCTTAGCTTAAAAACGAATCCGACATTTTTATAAATTTTACTTTCACAAAATTCTCCAACATCTTAAAGTATTAAAATAAACAGGGATATATCACTATGAATCTTCAGTATGCGATTAGTTTAAACTAGTCAGTATCTTGAGTTCCAGTATTCAATTTGTAACTGTTTTAAAAACTTTTTCTAAAAACTTTTTATTGTTTATTTATTTATTTAAAATATATCTTTAAATAAAAAAAAATCAGATATTAAACTATAAATTTTCATAACAGCATTCAAATAAATCATAAAAATAGTTACTACTTGTCAATATATTCTAACCTTTTAAAAAAACGAGTAGGCAAAAAAAATTATAAAGATTCAAATTATAATTGCTGATAAGTGTTTTCTTTCTGTTAGAAATACGTTTGCCTTTGAAAAAGTTATTTTAACATTTTATGGGCTATAAACTTTCAGATCAATAAGGGGATATTTAAAATATAATAAATTAAAATCAATTACTTATATTTATATTTGAGTCCAGAAGCAACGCATCAAACATATTTCACATCTGTAACACATTAATTATTCTCCATATTTCAAAGAGTTTGAAAAAGTGATTAAGAAGATACGATTGTACGGTCATATTTTTTCTTAGTCAAGAAATTTATTCATTCATCTTTTTAAAAGTTAAAAGTATAATTATATATTTATAATTATGTTTTTGCTATTCAAGTTTTAACACTTTACCCACGTAACGTAAACCAAGGTTTGAATTTGTGTGGGAAAAAAACACTCAAATTCATACATTATGTATAAAATAAAACGTCCCATACAAATAAAAGACTCTTACAAAGTGATATATATGTTAGAAATAATAATGAAGGAACTGAAATTAGTTTAACATTATAACATAAAATATGAAGATACATAGTTATTTAACAGTTGAAACAAACAAAAGGAGAAAGTAACAGAAAACGTTGGGAATGAGACGGTGGACAGTACTTAGAATTAGAGATTCCTTCACTTTTTTTTGTTATGTAGAAAAAGATTTCTACATCTTCATGCATTTTCTAACAGTTATTAGAAATAAAAACTTTGCAATTTGGCAAATAGGCAGAAGAGAATATGCATATGCCTAGGCACATGCTATGCTCATATATATCATCTTCTAGAAGCTTCCCTTCAACTTTGAATATAACTTACCCACTCTTACTTCTTAACTTAGTCTTCTCTTTTTTTATGTTTTAAATTATATTTTTTTTCTAAATTGGAGTTTAGTTTTTATCTTTATTTTATCTTTCTTTTTCAATTCTTTACTTTGTATATTTATATTCTGTTTGTCCTTTCGTTTTATCCTCTGTCAAGTTAACCTCATAAAAAATAGAATATTTTATGTAAGTTAACCTCATTAAAAATGAGATATTTTATGAAATAATCCCCGCCGTCTCTCTGTCAATTTAAAATTTAATATATGAAAGAAACAACTCGTTCGAAATAAATTAATAACTTTCAACTAAAAATATAATTTCTACCTTCTTCCTAACTTGTCAAACAATTTCAATAATTTTATACACAAAAGCTAATTTTGATGCTACATTCCTTATTCCTTTTCTCACCATTAATTTCACTCTTGTTAATTTCTCAAAAAATCTGTTTTTAATTCCTTTTATTATTTTCACTTTTATTTTTATTTTTATTTTTAAATTTTTGTTATAAATATAACATAATTAAGATTTTTTTAATGTAAATTGTTGTTAAGAGTTTTAGCAGCTCTTATACCACTCCTACTAAAATATATCATTCCTGGTTATTGAAAAAAGTTTCTCTACCGTTAAAAAAAAAAATTATTGAGCACAAAAAAAAACATTAACTTTTTTTATTTCTTAATATCATATTTATACCTTTTTTCTTCTCACATTCTTTATTTTGCCTTATTATTAACTCTTAAATTAAAGACAGGATTAATTACTTCTTTATAACTTATAATTTACCTAATATTTAATTAGTATACACATATGTATATATTAAGATTGTGAAATTGTATATTATAGTACTATTAATCATTTGTAAGTAGATTGATAATAAGAATAAAAGAAAATGTTGGTTATGTAAATTTTTTTTTAGAAATTATGGTAATGTGTTGGGATTTTGTGGATGTTGGAGGTGTTATTTTTAAATGCAAGTTATTTTTAAGAGAAGTTGATTAAGTACTTTTATTCATTTGAGTTCTAAATTATATGTTTTGTGTTGAATATAATGGGTTTAGCCCATATTTTATGTTAATTTGTTATTATTTTTATTTATAAATAAACGGTTCTTACGTGTGTATTTTACATAAGAGAGATTAATTCATAATTATTTTCTCTTTTATTTTAACATAGTATCAGGAGCTTAGAATTAAGTTAAAATTTTTTGGTGAACCACTAATCTTAAAAAACTCAAGTATTTCTTGAGGATTGAGGTAACACAGTCTAATATTGGTATTGTTATCTCTCAAAGAAAGCATGCATTGGATATTTTGGAGAAAACTAGATTAATGAATTCGAAATCTGTTGAAACACCAATGGATCCTAATGTCAAACTTCTAACTAGTAAAGGGGAGCCTCTTTCAGATGCTGAGAAATATAGAATATTCACTAGTAGAAAAAACACTTTTTACGACAAGATAAAACGGCGGTCAAAACGGAACCACTTTAAACAAAAACGCGGTGGCAATTTTGAAATTAAGTTCAACAATACAAAGGCGGTTACTAATAAACAACCGCCTTCGTATCTCCAACTAACACGCCAGAACCTTATTTTTTAAAAAAATTTGAATTTAGGGGGCTATAATGGCGGTTATGGGGCTCCAACCGCCGTTATAGCTCCTCAGCAGTTTTTTTTTTAATTTTCGAGGGCTATAACAGCGGTTGGAGCCCCACAACCGCCGTTATAGCCCTTTTTTTTAGGTTTCACGTTCTCTTCCACTCTTCCCTGCCCCGCCGTTGCCTCCTGCATTCACTCTTCCTCTCACACCTTCCTCCCCCATGTCTCACGCATTCCTCCTCCACCTCGACATTGCGCCTCCTCCTCCACCCTCACCCTCGCGCCCTCCCCCTCAACCTCCACCTCCACCGTCGCACCTTCCTCCCCCAACTCCACCTCGACTGTTGCGCCTCTTCCTCCACCTCCATACTCGCGGTTTCCTCCTCCACCTCCACCCTCGCGTCCTCCTCCTCCACCTCTATTTCCATTCTCGCGCCCTTCTCCTCCACCTCCACTTCCATTCTCGCGCCCTCCTCCTCCACCTCCACTTCCATTCTCGCGCTCTCCTACTCCACCTCCATCCTCACACCCTCCTCTTCCACCTCCACCTCTATTGTTGCGTTCTGTTATTCATGCGTAAGTTTGTTTTCTTTATATTTTAATATTCAATAATTTATAGAACATGACTAATGGATTGAGTGTTTTAGGACCCATTAGCAACTGATGCTTATTTGTCCTGTGGATAACACTGTGGTTTAGTTATGTTTACTGCATAAGAAGCCAAGTTTAGATATGAAACAAGTAGTTCAAAGGTATGAATTAATTAACTTTAAATAATACATCACTCTTGGTTGTATGATATGTAAGTTACTAATCATTGTCAATTGTTTTAGTGCAATTAATGTATGTAGTATACTTGGCGGAAGACCTACATCCACATCCCAGAGCCTACTACGTTGGATACTTCCTAAGGTATTTGGAGTTGTTTTGAACCTACCTCTTCAATTCATTTTGGAGTTGTTTAATATTTAAATTTGATGAAATTGCAGTGCAACAAACAACATGGAAGTTGGGAATGTGGATACTATGTCATGCATTGGATGAAGACCATAGTCCGCGCTGTTATCACTGATTATTGGGACGATGTATGAAAGTGCTCACATAAGTTAAAATTATTATTAGTTTCATATGATGAACCTTAATAACACTATCTTCCTATTTCAGGCTTTTTCAGATTCAGAGCCACTGGACCATAATTCCATAAAGGATGTTCAAAAAGAATGGACAACATACTTCATTGAAGTGAGAAGTAAATGTTCATAGTAGGTTGTAGTGTAAGATAATGTACTTATGACTTATATATGATTATGTTTAGGATAATGTATACTAGTATGTTGTAGTGTAACATAAAGTTTTCACCATTGCAATGTAATTTAGTTTCTTCCAATCTTTTATAACATATGTACATTTGAAATATATAATATGCCTGAAAATATATGTGCCTGGAAATATATATATATATAAGACTGGAAATATATGCAGGTTTTGGGCAGTAGCACGGATACCTGCAACATTTAAAAAAAAATAGCTTAAGCTACAGCGGTTAAGGTCATCACCGCCTTTGTAAACAACACCTATTAAGGTGGTTCCTGGTTACAACCGCCTTAATAGGTGTTGTTTACAATTTTAAAGTGTCATTTCTGTCACTGCGAAGGATTTTTTACAGCTTTTGTTGACGAACCGCCTTGGTATGTGTCCTATATGACGGCGGTTATTTAACTGCCTTCATATATGACGTACTTATTACGATGGTAGAAATGACGGCGGTGGCGGAACCGCCTTCGTAGGCTCTCCAGAACCGCTGTTAAATTATCTTTTTCTACTAGTGGTTAGTTGAAAAATTGATATTTCATTTGCAATTAATATGGTGAGTCAATTTCTTAATTCTCCGTGTGTTGATCATTGGAATGCAATCATTCACATATTGAATATATTGAAGTATATTAACGGTTCTCTTGGAAAATACTTACTATATGGTCATAGTAACCATAGTAAAGTTGTATGTTATTCAGATGCTGATTGGGCAGGATCTCTGTTTGATAGAATATCTACTTCTGAATATTGTGGCAAGATCTAGTGCTGAAGCAGAATATAGAGCTATGGCCTCAAGATGCTCTTTATATTAACTTAAATCCTGTCTTTCATGATTGATTTCATTCAAAGAAAATTATATCTGAAAACATCAAGACTGAATTTGTTAATTTAAATTATCAGTTAGATGATATTTTTACTAAATCTTTACATAGACTTGAAATTGATTATATTTTGTAACAAGCTTGGTTCATGTGATTTATATGCACCTAACTTTAGGGGAAGTGTTGAATATAATAAGTTTAATCCATATTTTCTATTAGTCTTACTATTTTTATATTTATAAATAAATTGTTCCAATGTGTATATTTTACACCAGAAAAATTAATTTGTATTTATTTTATCCTTTTATTTTAACATTTTATTTATTGTACAATAGTAAGTGTTTTATTTCTGTTAGAAATATGTTTGCCTCTGAAAAAGTTATTTTAACATTTATTCTGCTATAAACTTTCAGATCAATAAAGGGATATTTAAAATATAACAAAATGAAATCAATTACTTATATTTATATTTGAGTCCAGAAGCAACGCATCAAACAGATTTCACATCTGTAACACATTAATTATTCTCCATATTTCAAAGAGTTTGAAAAAGTAATTAAGAATATACTATTGTACGGTTATATTTTTTTCTTAGTCAAGAAATTTATTCATTCATCTTTTTAAAAGTTAAAAGTACAATTATAATATTTATAACTATGTGTTTGCTATTCTATAAGTTTTAACACTTTACACACGCGAACCAAGGTTGAATTTGTGTTGGGAAAAACACTCAAATTCATACCTTATGTAAAATAAAAAATCCTATACAAATGAAAGACTGTACAAAGTGTTATACATGTTAGAAATAATAATGAAAAAGAACTGAAATTAGTTTAACATTATAACATAAAATATGAAGATACATATTTGTTATTTCACAGGTGAAACAGAATAAACAACAAAAAGTGAAAGTAACCGAAAGCCTTGAGAATGAGACGGTGGACAGTACTTAATTTAAAATTAGAAAAAAAGGTGCATGGTTTTGTGAAGCCCATGGTTTCAGTGACGTTATTTATATTCTTATGATGACTAATGACTATTTGTTTAATATTCTCTGTGTTGTCAATGATTCCATGCCTCGTACTGAAATTCAAATTGACTGAGAAAGAACAATGTGTCTTCTTTCTACTACAGTGGTTGCTTTAGGAGACTACACATGTATGCAGCAATTTGAGTAATGAGTGGGAAAAGGATTGGTGTTTGGGTAGTTTGTACAATATTAAAAGGTTGAATGATGAATGAATAATATTAGCACGAAACGTGGAGACATTAGCAGCTTCATGAAATAGCTATAATCCAAACCATGTGAGATAATGTGGTTTTCACAGAGTTACTTGTTGGTCACGGGAAGACAGAGGTAGTGTGAGTAACCTTAACAACACATTTGACAAATACCAGCCAAACCTAAGATGTTCAATGTTTAGTTGTTTCATATTGGGAGGGACCCATAAAGGAATTGTAACCGAACTGTTTTATTGTTCTTCCTATTAATCCTATCCACTTTGGTTGGACTCAGATACTCCTTTCATTACAACCACATGGGTAGGACCATGGTTGGTGGTTGGGACATGTGGTGGGTTTAACACTTCCTTTGCTGCAATTATTGCTACAAACCCTAATATTTCTTTAAACATTATTTAATACAAGTAACTGCCAGATGGAATCTTGCACAGCAATCTAGATAAACAATTGGTGGAATTACTTTCAGTTTGAGGCACCCGATGTGGGATCACACCTGTTTAGGTTTCCAAGATTCATATAGTTGCTTAGAAATTTGAAGTGAAAAGAGAGATTACTAAAATATAGTTAAATTAAAACAGGTTAATGCAAATTGGAATAAAATAATTTTGTTTCTTAGGTACAAGATTTATTGGTGAGTAATTGTAGGGAGTGGGGGAAACAGTGTGCAGTGTTGGGTTGGGTAGATAAATTTAGTTGTTGTGGGTCCTACGTTGGAGAGTAGTACTATTGTTTATTCCGTTGTTGGAACGAGGAATCACCTTAAGCCAAGCAAAGATAAGTTATCGAATCAAACAATAAGACTGTGGTGGGGTCCATTATGTGCCTTAACGAAACAAACAAAATAGGTAGCAACTGCCAAACGTGGGTTGTTGCAGTACAATCAACCATACAACTGACTGTGTCCCCCTTTCTCAATAAATGCAGTCTCAACTCAAGTGGGTAGCTTAAGGTAATTTTTGTTATTTAAAATAAATGTGTGTAGTTTTGTTTTTTTTTAATAAATTCAACTTATGCTTACATGCTTGACAAAAGAGTTTGATGGTCATGATGGCGTTTTCACTATAAACTATAATAACAAATCTCCACAATTGTAACTTTTAGAGGAAATTTATGATTAAATTCAGAAAATCAAAACTTTCCTTTCTTTGTTTGTTGGTGGCATGGGAAGTCAATTATTGATTTAAAAAAGTAATAAAAAATAAGGTAGTTTGATTTAATTGAGAGATGGGATATTTAAATTATTTTTTTAATATATTGATTGATTGAATGAATTAATTATTGAAGATTGGCCAGGTTGCTTTTTTATGTAAGATTAAATTATTTTTAGATATATAAACATTTTCTTGTTGAAAAAATAATTCGGAAACTGAAATTAAATTATTTAAAAATTTATTTATTAATTGTCAATAATAATTATAAAAAATTACAAATGACTCAATAAATAAAATTATTTAAAAAAGGAAAGGTTAAATATAAAGATAAATTAATAATTTATTAAACTATTATCGCAAACTTTTACTCATCTCACATTTAGTTTTCTCTTCCAAAACTTTTCTTACAAAACTTTACAAATAATTTAAACCAACTGCATTTTAAATCAATCTCCTATAAAATACCTAAGAATAGTAAATAACTTATGAAGAAAATCGAAAGAAATGTTTATTTGATAAAAAAAAAAAAAGGTATATATGTAATGTAATAACAAAAACTTATTTTCATCAACCAAAACAGTTGAATTGTACTATAAATATAAATATTCCAGCAGAAGTTTATAATAGGAGTAATCAAGAGATCTTATTTCTTTAACAAAAATTATATAAAATATAAATGTAAGATTAAATAATATAACTATTTAAGAAACCCTATCTCTATGTGATCAAAATGATAAGATTAAAGAGTATTAGTTTAATTTCTTTTGTAATTAATTTTCTAAATGTGTAAATTGTATTAGATAAAATTAGTAATAAATGAATATTTTTAATATATAATTTATATTTATCTTGTGATAAATTTGTAAGCTATGGTCTAATATAATTTTTAAATTTTACTTATAAAATAATATTACTTAATATTTTTAGTTAATGGGAATCCTGAATATATTTCAATATTTTTTCTATTTTCAACTATATTCAGTTTGATATTTTGATATATGATAAGTAACTCTCTTTTACAATTTCTTAGATTTTTTTAATTAGTTATTATTCTTTTAAAATATTAAAATTTAATTTGAAATATAAAGGAAATTTTTATGTTCAAAAAGATAGAGTTAAAGAAAAGATTTTAAATCATTTTTGTTAAATAAAACCTTTTAAGTAATTGAAAAAAGAATCCAAAATTTTAGAATAGTTATTCTAATTTATGTGTTTTTATAAATACATTCATTTTTTCCTATGTTAACATTATATTTATTATGTTTTTTACTCTTTTCTTTATATCTCTTCTTTCTTTTTGTCTCAATCCGCCTCCAAAATAAAATAAATAGCTGTAATATTTTAATGTGTAACAGCTTAGAAAATCTGTTATCTGAGTAGAAGTAGTAAAAGTGAAATGAATTATTATATTATTAAACTGAAAAATAAATATTTATAAAAAAAGCTAATAGTGAAGTCTCATTTTCACTTGAGCCACAATCTCTCTAAAATTTTGTCCCTTCTTTTTTCTGACTTCTCTCTAAGTCTCCGCGTCCGTCTTCCATCAGTTTCTCGAGCGGAGCCCACCGTTGGACTCGTGACGGAGAACAAAGCAAGTCTATCCGATTAAAATCTCCATTAGAATTCAAGTTTTTGAGGATCTTAGAATTTTGGGGTTGTTAGAGAGAACTTTCACTGTGATTTAGGTCAGGGAAGTTGACCTACATTTTGTCTGAATTGAGAGTGATTGTTGGTTAGGGTTTGATAGTGTAGCATATGTGAAATGTATCTGTGAATTGAATCGTATCTATGAAGATCTTATGTAGACTTGAATTGAAATTTTAAACTTTGATGTTGACTTGGTTTTTGCATGCATGGTAGGTCAATTTAGGCATCTGAAAAATGTATTTGTGAAATGTATCTATGAATTATATCTATGAAAGTTGATCTTTGTTCAATTTAGTCATCTGAGGCATGCATGGTAGCACTAGGTAGTAGGAACTGTTGCAATTCATTTGTAAAATTTCTATTTTCTGCATAACTCATCCAGGCTAAGCATTCTTGTCCAGGTGAACTCACTTGGAAACCTGAGAGGTGCTCTTGGGTCCAATTTTGCCTAGGCGAGAATGGCCCTAGAGCAAGTGTGCTCTCTGGAACGTTTTCGCTCAGGCGAGAAATCATTCGCCTAGGCGATGAGGTATTCTCACTCAGGCGAGAGTAATCTTGCCCAAGCGAGATTGGCCCCAGAATGAAAGGACTCTCTGGACTATTTTCGCTCAAGCGAGGGGGATTCTTGCTCAAGCGAGAAAATTTTCGCTCAAGCTAAACCCAATTTTTTTTTTTTTACTTTTGTTTTGATTGTTGGATTCTTTTGTAATACAATGTATGGATTTGATATAATATATTAAGTGATAATTTAAATTAAATTCTATTGATGGTTTAGTGATTTCTTTCATTTTTGAAATTGAGATTGAAAAATGAATGAATACATGAGTATAGATCTATATTGTGATGTGATATTTTTAAAAGTGTTGATGGAGTTGGTCAAGATCTAGGTATAGTGTTTTCAGGAAAGAAAACACCCGTCATGCCTAGGTCAATTAGGAAGTGCATTGTCTAAGGATCTGATCAATAACGACTGATATCCTAACTCTCTACTGGTAATAGGAATCAAATAGATTATCATTACTAAGTGGTGAGAGTCAAAGGAGGTCTGAACTGGGTGACTACATCTTGAAACATAGCTGGTCAGAAAAGTATTAAGGAGACTAACCCTGTCATACATGATTGATGATTCATTTGTTTGGAGGTTGTGTGAGTTCACAGCTTGGAGATGTACGAGAGATGCATATCTCAAGGTCTATTCAATGCACGAGTCTTTCGGAAGTAGAGTCTAGTATGTAACGTGTCAGTGACTTAAAATTGTGATGATACATGAAACTGAATGAAATGCTTGGATTGTATTGATCTTTACACTTGAATTGAATGACTCCGAATTATTAAAAATTTGGTTAGCTTACCCTTTTATTTTATTATGTTTATGTTTTGATTTTTGTCTATAATGATTATGTTTTGACACGGGAGCAGATGATGCTGTAGAAGAATTTTTGGGAAATCATTTAGACTGAAGGATATTGTTAGGGATAATGATTTATTTTAAAAAAATTTATATATGACTTTGTATACATGTTTTAAAAATTACTGTCTAGCATAATTATGTATTTTGATATCGGTTAAATATGGAATTACTATAAAATATACATGATTGTGTTATTATAAAAGTTATATTTTGTGGAGTGTTACAAAGAAAAATTTTAAATATAAAAATTTATATTCTAAACTAATTAAAAATAATAATTTTATTTATTATCAATATAAAGTCTTTTGCATGGCCTGTTCAATGTAAATTATCTCAAACACCTTATCTTTTAATGTAAAAATGAGAAATTATCATACAGGTTATATATCATTGTAGTATTTTTATGTAATTAGTACATACTAAGATAAGTGCATTTTATATTTGTGCAGTCTCTAAAATATAAGATTATTGTTATAAAATTAACAAAATTTAATTTTAGTCTTTATAAAATATAATTTTTTATTTAATTAAAATTTAAAATAATTATTTTTGTTTGTAAAAATTATTTTAAAGTAAATAAAAAACATTTATTTTAAATATTCCTTAAAAGTGTAGGATATATTGACATTATATTATAAACTTTGTAAAACATTACTTAAAATAATCACAATTTTTTTTATAAATATATTAGATAAAGGTAAAAAGAAGTGAAGACAAGACATTAATGAGCAAAGACAGCGATCACGTGGTGTGGGGACAACTACCCCACAGCCTACAGTTAGTTAGTTTTATTTGAAACCAAACACAATACACAGTACACAATACACATGCCATGCATTCAGAGACCCACCTCTACCAAACCAATTCATATTTGATAAGTTATGCGGTTCCACACTCTACACACCTTATCACATTAATACACACATACTTTGCGTGAGATTTTCGAACTTGTTGCGACTGCGTGAATTACGCGTGGAAAGAAGAGAAATAGCACGGTCATGTTGTACGGAATTAGCAGACCCTAGAGACCAGACACGTCACACGTGTTTCATCAATCGATGTAGTCGGCAATGTAAATTACAGATTCCTCCACTTTTTTTTGTTATGTAGAAAAGATTCCTACATTTTCATGCATTTTCTAAAATAAAAACCTGCAATTCGTCAAATAGGCAAAAGCATATGCCTATGCACATGCTATGCATGCCCATATATACCATGCGCACTCCTTTATCTTCTAGAAGCTTCAACTTTGAATATAACTCACGCGCTGCTTTTTCCTAACCTAGTTCTCTTTTTTATGTTTTAAATTTATATTTTTCTAATTAGAGTTTAGTTTTTATCCTTATTTTACCTTTCTTTTTCAATTCTCTACCTTTTTTATATTTATATTCTGTTTGTCCTTTTGTCCGCTGTTAACCCCATAAAAAATGGGATATTTCATGTTAAGTTAACCTCATAAAAAAGGGCATATTTTATGGAATAACCTCCGCCGTCTCTCTCTGTCAATTTAAAAATTTAATATATGAAAAAAAAAACAACTCGTCAGAAATAAATTAATAATTTTCAACTAAAAATATGATTTCTACCTTCTTTCTATCTTGTCTGACAATTTTAATAATTTTACACACAAAAGTTAATTTTGATGCTGCATTCCTTTTCTCACTATTATTTTCACTCTTGTTAATTACTTCTTTATAACTTATAATTTACCTAATTTTTAATTAGTATACACATATGTATACTAAGATTGTGAAATTGTATATTATAACACTATTAATGATTTGTAAGTAGAACGATAGTAAGAATAAAAGAAAATGTTGGTTATGTAAATTGAAGTTTTAGAAGTTATGGTAATGTGTTCGGATTTTTTGGATGTTGGAGATGTTCTTTTTACAGTGCCATTTTTAAGAGAAGTTGATTAAGTACTTTTATTCATTTGAGTTCTTAATTAGATGTTTAGGAATGTATTCATTATTTATACTAGGGCTATTTCTTAAATATTGTCATTGTTTTCAATAATAATGTTATTTATTTAAGTTGTTATTTGAGGCAAATGGATAGAGTTGTAAAAATAGTTCTTTCTTCTACAATTTCTAACATTGTGACAAATAGTTAAATATTTTATTAATTATATTATTTATTAAAAAAATAGATACATATACTTAATATAAATGTAATTTTTATAACTCCCAGCATTACAACAAATAGTTAATTAAGTGATAAATATTTATTAACTATATTACTTATGAAACGTAGATACATATACTTAAGACAATTTAATTGTAATTGTTATGAATGATGAGATTTTAGTCCAATATCACATTGATTGATGACTGTGGTTCTAAAACTCCTAGCGATAAATGTCAATTAAGTAATAAATATATTATTAATTATATTATGTATGGAAAATAGATACATATGCTTGATATAAATATACTTAATATAAATGTAATTGTTATAATTGATAAGAATTTTAATCCAATATCACATTAATTAAATGGATATGATTTTAGGATTTTTTTACCCTATTAACATCATTTTATTTTTATTTCCCTCAATAGTACTCATTATTTTTTATTTTCCTTAATAACATTTTTATTTTTTAATTTCTTAAATAACACTATTTTTCTTTAATTAATATACAGTCAGTACATTAATTATGATTATTTTTTTATTTTTATAATTTTGTGATTTTATTTTATTATAATAATTTACTGGTTGTAATTTTGTACTAAAAATTGATATTGAAACTTTATAATAAATTATAAATTTGTTATTTGAATTAAAATTTTTATTTTTTATTTGTTAAAAATATATCTAAATAATTAATAGAAAAAATAAAATAAATTTGTTGAATTATTTTTGTAAATAAATATTAATTAAATGGTTTAAAAAATTTAATAAAATTTAATTTATTTATAAATTGCTTTTAAATGTTATATTTATTACTTAAAATTGTTAATTATTGAAATAATACAATACACATTGAATATAAAGAGGAAAATAAATTACAATCATATATTCACTAAATAGTGTTAATGGTACATGAAATACTTTTTGTGAAATGAAACATAAATTTTATATTTATCAAAATTCAAATTTTATCTTTATTAAAAAATCAATTGCATCTTTATTGAAAATCAAATTTTATCTTTTATAAAAAATCAAATGATATCTTTATAAATCTTAAATTTAGTGTTTTTGTTTGGATTGATTAAACAAGAAGTGAGAAAGGAAAGAACGAAGAGAAAGAGAATGAAGTAAAGTTATTTGCACCCAGTGAAAGATAGTATAAAATGAATAGAAATTGATGAAAAATTTATTATTAATATGATAAAATAAAAAATTAAATTAATTATACAGTATAATAAATTATTAAAATATCCTTAATTAAAATTTATTTAATAAAAATGAATTAACATAAAAATAATTAGTTATAAAATAATTGTTCTATATAAACTTAGAAGTGATATTAAAATTATTTTCAAAAATATAATTTAATTTATTTAATAATTATATAGTAGTAAGGCATATTATTTTTCTCGCACAACAGGTTAAACAATATAATAAAAATAATTATTGAGTTTAAAAATTTTCCTAAAATTAATTAATAAATATTAAAATAATTTACTTGAAAAAATATAAATTTTTGACTGAATTTATTTTATTTTATTTCTTATTATATTATTATGAATTTCAATTATTTTTATACTGTGTAAAAAACATAAATATTTTATTATTTATGTAGACATTATAGAAATTAGGTTATTAAATGAATACTTGTGACTTCAATATATAATTATTGTTTTATCTTTTATAATAGAAAATATTTTTTGTGAAACATAATTTGTAGGTAGAATTTACATTATACACATTCAGCCATTATCTGAATACAAGAAATAAGGTATTATTTTCGATAAGTATATTGTTTACTTTTAAAAATATTATTTTCTTCGTTAACTGATCAAAATTTCAAATTATACATATTTTTCTCAAAATCCAAAATGAAATTAGAAACATGCATTTCTAATTTGTGAAATTGTTATATGCCAAATTGTAACATCCCAAAAATAACATGCATAAAACTAAACATTCTACTAATCATCATTAAAATTCATTAACATACAATAATCCTTTAAACTAAAGTATTTAAAATTTTTACCTTCAGAATTCTACTAAAACATAATTACAAATTATCTCCAAATTATTTTTCAAATTTAGCTTATGCCTAAAAGCATCAGTCATTCCAAATGATCCGCCACAGACCCATCTGCAACACCATCTG
>Ga0209489_105788_pt1 | contig 20877 bp, 8 predicted proteins | sample SiratrowhiteBW_FD_187527 | JGI IMG/M metagenome (GOLD analysis project Ga0209489, IMG submission 187527) | Root nodule microbial communities of legume samples collected from California, USA - Siratro white BW (SPAdes) (version 2) | ecosystem: Host-associated > Plants > Roots > Nodule | place: USA...
CCCCCTCTCCTCCCTTCTTGTTTCCTAAGAGGATTCGTGATTGATTCTCCTGTTCTCTTTCCTGTCTTAAATTATTCTTTTATAAAAAAACTGTGTTGTTGCATTAGTTTCCTGTTTTCTTTCCTACTAAGATGTTATCTCATAGGAAATGAATTGTTTTTGCTAATAAATTTGTAGTCATGTGGACATTTAATCTTGCTGTTATGTCACAGGAAATAAGTTGAACAGACCTTATTAAATTTTTAACGAGCATTAAGTTTACACAGTACTCTTTAGTAGCTTATAAATGATTTTTTTTATAGAGTTTTGAATTAAATGTAATAAACTGTTAATACTGTGTTCGAATTTTAGCTTTCAATTTCTTCTCTTCAGGCTTCAATGCACCAGTTGCTGGTTGTTTCTTTGCTATTGAAACTGTGCTGAGGCCTCTCCGTGCAGAGAACTCTCCCCCATTTACAACTGCCATGATTATATTGGCTTCTGTTATCTCATCAACTGTATCAAATGTTTTACAGGGGATCAAATCAGCTTTTACAATACCTGAGTATGATTTGAAATCTGCTGCTGGTACTTTTCTTTAACCCTGCTTTGTATTAATACATACAGTTTTCAGTTTGTCGTCATATGTGCCTTTTCAAATCTATTATCTCATTATTGATTCTTTTGACGAGGTTAATGACACATTTCTTGGAGGATTTTGTTGAAAATGTTGCATATATGAATTATTAAAAATGCTTATGACTTCATAAGAATTTCACATTTTAGTATCCAATGTATTTTTTCTCTCAGTTTCTGTAAGGTACTTGATAAATCTCGCTTCAGTTTCATACATATATATGTATACATATATATTTATATATATACATACATATATATATATATATATATACACACACATATATATATATATATATATATATATATACACACACACATATATATATGTATATATACAAGAGAGAGAGAGATGTGTATCTTGCAACAGAAGAACAGAGAGAGAGAGAGAGAGAAAGAAACAAAATGAAGTCCACCACTAGGACTCTGGATGACAAATAGGTACAACAGAAACCAACTTTTACACTGTCGCTCAAAAGTTAATTTAAACTATTCAAACACTCATGCTGGAGCATGCAAATTGTATGTACGAAACTTGGAATATATAGATTGAATCTGAGGTCCTTTTAATGATTTGGTCAAAATATTTGCTAGTTGATCATATTGTAGTTAACAAACTTAGTACAAATTTACTTGTACAACTCTTCTTGAACAAAATGACAAACAATTGTATAGAAATTGAAACTTTTTCGCCAATGCTCCAATGATCTGTTAATATGGAAAGGCCTAGTAGTTAGTCACTGTACATAGGCTCTACTGTAGATCAGTATTAATCTCAACTATTTGTTTTTCAATAGAAGAGAACCTTACCATGATTCTTGAGTCTGATATTTGATCCTGATGTTGCTTGCAGAGCTACCTTTATACCTGATATTGGGAATGCTTTGTGGAGTTATTAGTGTGGCCATGACTCGTTTGGTTGCTTGGTTCACCAAATTGTTTAAGATTATTCAGGATAGGTTTGGCATTCCTACTGTGGTCTGCCCTGCTTTAGGTGGCTTTGGAGCTGGGATTATTGCTCTTAAATATCCTGGAATATTGTATTGGGGTTTCACAAATGTGGAAGAAATTTTACGTACTGGAAAGAGTGCTTCAGCCCCTGGAATATGGCTTCTAACTCAATTGGTAGTTTCTAAGGTTATTGCAACAGCTCTTTGCAAGGGATCTGGGCTAGTTGGTGGTCTTTATGCACCAAGTTTAATGATAGGTGCTGCAGCTGGTGCTGTGTTTGGAGGCTTTTCTGCTGAAGTTATTAATTCAGCAATTCCCGGAAATACTGCTGTTGCTCAGCCCCCAGCATATGCTCTGGTAAGATGACTTTACTGTAAGAGTATGTCTGGTTTGGGAAATAAAGTGAAAAGAAAGAAAGGAGAAGTAAAGAAAAGGAATCAAAAGTAAGATGATTTTTTAAATTGTTTGGTAAGGAAGAAAAGAAAAGTAAATGCAGAATAAAGAAAAATTATTTTAGTGAATAAAAAGTTGATAAATAAAACTTTTATAGTTTCATTATTTAAATATTAAATATTGAGTCTGCAAATCTTATTATATGTAATTGTTTTATTTATTAATTATTTTTTATTCTTATATGTTTTGAAAATAAATTCTAAAACTAAAACAATAATATTTTATTTTAATATTTTTAATTATATATTATTCTTAAAAAAATTGCTGCAAAATACAAAGTTTTGGGAGGCTACTGGAGACCTTTCTTTGTGTTAGCTTTCTTTCCAGTAGTGTAGGAAGGATTTTTTTAATGGGTTCCTCTCAGTTCATTCTTTCCTTTCCTTTTTGTGTGTTCCAGAGTGTGAAAAGAATGATTTTTTGATAGTTTTCATTCCTTTACCGTTCTTTCTATTTTTTTTTGTACTGAGCACAGTTAAGTGTGTACGTTATAGAAATGTTACTGCTAACAATAATACTGATTTGGCTGATGAAGATTCAGATAGTTACAAGCTTGTCTAACTTCTGCAGGTTGGAATGGCGGCTACATTAGCATCTGTTTGTTCTGTTCCTTTGACTTCAGTTCTACTTCTGTTTGAGCTGACAAAAGATTATAGGATACTGCTTCCACTCATGGTAACCCTTCAATGACATTCTCTTAGCAAAATAAGAAAATTACAGTTGGTTGCATGTGTAGTTTTCTGCTGTTTTGCAAGTTTCTATGACCAAGAAAAATGAGTCAATTTCAGTTGTAAAAAAAGTGTCTACTGTAAATATCTTTCTTTTTGGCAGCTGAATTATTAAAGTTGATTGGTATACTCTGACATAATTCCTGCGTCACATATTGATGGCTATCCATAATTCCATATATCTTATATTACACCATGGCAAGAGAAATTGTTTCCTTATGACGCCATGACTTTGTTGTGTTTTGAATGAAGTTAAAAGTCAATGTATATTAGCGTTTTTATCAATGGAATTAGAAAAGAATTGCATAATTTTCTGTTACTTCAAATTCAAGTGTAGACACTATTGCTTATGTAGGCGACTTTCTCTTTTTGATGCAAGTTCTCTCTTTTTCACATTAACAACTTCAACCCTACAACTCATAATGCCACAGTTGCTTAATGAAATTAGTATTTTCTTTTTCAACTTTAATCCATGTTTGGTATCTCCACTTAATGGAATGAAAGGGAGCATTGATTTAGTGATGCTGTTTTGAATATTTTAGCAAGTGGTAAATTATAAGTTTTTAATTCTAGGGAAATTAGCCCAAATAGCAGATATTTGTAATTAGAGTAAATACTTTTGTTTCGACTACTCTGCCATTGTAAATGCATGTAGTATTTTCTGTCAGCCAGAACTTGTGGCTTTTACTTTGAACCTCAACCTTGTTTTATTCATGTTTCCCATCTCCCTTAACTTTTACATCGGGCATCTTTTTATTGTAGTGAAAATTACTAATATTTTAATGTTCTCATCTTTGTCATTGTGAATCTTGCCCTTAGGGAGCTGTTGGATTGGCAATATGGGTTCCCTCAGTGACAAACCAGGCGAAGGAGAGTGATACACCTGATACAAGTAGTTCATCAAGAGGATATTCTCCAGTTTTACATGCTGGAGATGATAATGAGGATAGCTGGAGACAAGCCAATGATGGGAATGATTTAGAGCTCCGTATTATTGGGAATGGCACTGATCATGAAACAATTGATTCGGAACTGCTTCTGGACAATCTTCAGGTTGAGAAAAGATTTTTTGCATTTCCTTTTGATGATTGGCATTGTCCATCTCTCCCCAATAACTCTACTGCATGTTGACTTTTTGTCTTGGTTTTTAATCTGTAAATCCTTTCGCCTTGACTCTATTATTATTGGTTATCAGGTTTCTCAGGCAATGTCAAAACAATATTTTAAAGTTTTGTCATCTGCAACCTTGAAAGATGCAATAAAATGCATGCATGACAGCCAGCAGAATTGTGTGCTGGTGGTTGATAAAGAAGACTTTCTAGAAGGAATATTGACATATGGTGATATAAGAAGGTGTCTGTCCCAGGAGTCTACTGACCCTTTGAAGAGTGATTTAGTGGTTCTGGATGTATGTATAAAATGCCCCTTCTATTTATATTTTTGAGAGCCGTGGGTGTCTGCAAAATGTTTTCGAAACAGTTGTTTTTCTTAGTTCTATTATAATTCATGCAAAAGAAAAACAATTTTTGGCAAGAACCGTGTTTTCTGAATACTTTTTAGCAACAAACTGGACTGAGAAAACTGTCTTCAAGATTTTGGTCCAGCAAGAACAGAATTGTTACTATGGCTTTTATCTTTTGGAGTTCTAATAATGCTTTGATGAATGGATTTTAAATGCACTGTTGAGGAAATACATTACCGAAAGTCATGTCTGGATCTTCATGCCATACTGCTAGGATAGAATTGTCACTAATTTGTTCTTGAATATGTTATTTATTGTACTCTCTGTGCTCTATTGTTGTAAGTCTCTAAATCTTTGATGATAATTCAAATGGATATTTGACAGGCGAACACATGCCTTGTTTCCTCTGTTTGTACTCGAGGGATGAGCTATCGTGGAAGAGCACGAGGAATTTTGACCTGCTATCCAAATACTAGCTTGGCTATGGCCAAAGAGTTGATGGAGGCCAAGGGCATTAAGCAATTACCAGTAGTTAAACGTGGTGGAGATCAGAGTAGAGAAAGAAGGAGGAGAATTGTTGGTCTTCTTCATTATGATGCACTATGGCAATGTCTCAGGTTTTTCTCAGAATCTGATACTTGTTTACTATACTCTTACACAATACCAAATCTGGGTTTCCCTTTGCAGCTTACAAAATGCCTTTTAGCTATACCCTTTGGATGTTTACTGTTGTTACAGTGACTATTCTTTTTCCATTAGATAGTTTAATTAGTAGTTGAGCATATGGAAATGATGCTTAATCCCTTGTGACCTTCTAGTTTTTTGAATAAAAGCTGGTTTTTTTTGAAGAAGGGTTTGTTGGAGGAAACTTCTCCACAAGCACTTTTAGATGAAAAGAACAAGAAAAAAAAAATCAATTTGTTCATGAGTTAAAATTAATCTATGAAAAAGTTAAAATCAGATTTTTGAGAAGCTAATGTAAATTAGTCTGTGCGGAAGTTAATTTTAGTTTAAGGAAAAATTCTTTGAAATACAGAGAGTTTATCCATCCAAATTCTATCCACTTAAGGAGTCATTTTTTACCTTTTGATTCCTATTTTCTGGAGTTTCCATGGGAAAAAATAAAAACAGAAAATAAAGTGTTGCTTCCAGTGTTTTTCCTACATGAACTTTTGAGAAATGAAAACTAAGTAAAAATTAAAAATATAAAACCAACCAGACCAAAATTTCTGTCATACCCTATCCTTCAAGATTTTTTTTCCTCCTTTGTACCAAAAATGTAATTCACTCATTTAACTATTGCATTTCACAAGTTGAGCCAAGTGCAAGCTTGTCTTTTGTATGTCGTTTGCTGGGAACGGTCAGAAAATAAATAAATCTTTTAAAGGTTTATAGCCTTTTCTTCCCTTCCACTATTTGTTAAATAGCATCATAATAAAGTCAATTGTTTACATTTTCTCTGTCATGTATTATTGTAGGAAGCACATTTAATTGCTAAAATAGTGTTACAACTTCTTTCCATTTGTCCCTTCTAGTTGGTGATTGAGTATGACAAACACTGTTATCTAAAGTCTCAATTGCTTTCTAAAGGCAATTTGGAGTATCTTTTTTGTGTTGATGTATGTATGTTTTATGTGCAGGAAAGAGATTAATCACAGGCAAACAGCTTATCAAAATATGACAGATAAGAGTTTGGCAGTGACAACAACAAATGGGCATTAATTATGTGTCAATCTTTTTGGTTTGCCTTCAAAAGTGAGACTATATAATTGATGTATATTCTAGTGCCAAAAAATTGGTCATTTGATAAGGAAGAAAATGTTTCCAACCCCCACAAGTTAAGATCATCATCAATTCTAAATCATATCCTCAGATTCTTTTGCATAATTTAGGAAACTGCAGGTGTAAAGTAACTCTATAAGAAGCAAAGGGAAATAGAAAACAAGTGTTGTTTAAACACTGAAAATTGTTCCTTTCGGAATTCTGATCTTTCCTATCCAATATAGGGGCAAATTATAAGCTAAGTATTTTCTTAAAAAAAAATTGTTAAGCCATTGCCTATCTTGTAGATGTTAGAAACAGAAAAGATTAAAAATGTCAAATATGGATCAAAATCGAATATTTGTTGAGTTTTTTTATATGTTTTTTGCCGAAAAAGGAATTGAATCAAATTGTTTATTATATTATACATTTAGACTTAATACTTAATGTACATCTTGAACGTTGTTTTATAGTATGATTGCATATTATTTACTAATATTCATATTTATCTAAACATGATAATAAATTTGTTTTACAACTTTTAATTATAAGATTAAGAAATTTATTAATTAATAATTAAATATATAAACAATCATATAAGTTTTTTTTTCGTAAGATATATCTTTATTTATTTAATAATTCTTTTTATTATAAAATATTATGCAATTTTTGTAATGTTTTACAATTTTATAATAATATAAATCGTCAAAAGATCCATATCTGAAACATTAGTTTGGCAGTTTAGGTTTCATAATAAATGAGCAGGACTATATTCAGTCATACTTAATTTTTATGTTTGGTTTAAAAACTACTGTCTATTGAAATACGAATCTATTTTATATTATAAAAAAAGTTTTGTCAATTACACACGTGAATATTATTTTACTTTTTTTTTTCGTAAACATAGATGAATTATCTTATTTTATTTTTAATTTACAAAAAATATGGCAATTAAAGAGTTATGATTGATATAATTTGCAGAAGATTCGAGCTATTAATATAATGAGTATATATTTTAATTCTAATTGATTGATGGTACTCGTTAAGGATTTTATTATTTGTATGAAATCGAATTCAAAAAAATATATATTCCAGATTATTGGAAAAATATATTCTAACACAGCAAAATAATGATCTATTTGAACATTCAAATGAATTGATAATACTATTGTACTGCATAATTATAGTAATTAACGAAATGTTATTACTTTGCTTTTTGTTATTTGAACATTCCAACTGATAATAATATATATTTTAATTCAATTTTATGTCATATTTAAATTAAAAAACTACAGCTAATTCATAAGGGAAATAAAAATAAATTTCGATACAAGAATTTCTCATCTTAATTTACATTATTTAATTCATTATGCAACTCTATCTTTTTGACAATTTCAACTTTGCCTTTCAATTTTACTTGCCGGATGTTTCATATTTTTAATTTTTTTTTTTTTGTGGTGCGTATAAAACATCATTGAATAATTTTATTTTGTTTCACAACATGTATCATAATACTACGAAAATTGGTCATGATTAAAATAAATTTAGAGTTATTTTCACTCATTACCTTAACTATGGTTAATTTAGTCTTTGTTGTTAATAAACAAATTTGCATTGGAAGAGGAAATAATTTAAATGTAGCAATGTATTCATAAAAAAATGGATATTGATAATTTTGGTTGATATATTTAAGATATATTAGTGTTAGAAATAAAAATGTTAAGTACAATTTTTTGTTAAAGATGATTTATTGAGGTAGTGGTAGTGTATTGCAAGAGAGGTTATTTGTTAAACAAGACTCAGACGGGTTGATTATATTGCTTTTATAATATATATATGAAGGAGATTAACTTTGAGAGAGGATTAATATGGTTTGTTATTTTAACGTTTCTTCTACTAAAACCTCTTTAAATACACTTTAAAATTTAAGTTTGATGGTTTCTTTATATTCATAATTATAGTTTATAACTTTAGTTTCTTACTTATTGTTTAAATATTGTTTTTCTTAATATAATGAATACATTTTATGTTATTACCTGTTTCCAAGATCAAATATGTTCTATAAAAATCAGTTTAGAAATGTTTGTGTTGTAGATTTGATTTATCTTTGATATAAAAAATTAATTTAACACACTTAGATTGAAAATAATGTTTGATTGCTATCTTAAACAAAAAGAACCCGTACAAATTTAATAATTTATTTTAATAATTAATTTTTTCGAAAACAAATTACCACTTTTGGTAGGACTGCATTTTATTTACCAAGTGTTATAAAATGGGTAACTTGGTTTGTTTTAAATGTGTCAAATTTGTCAAATTTTGTGCCTTATGTTTGTTTATGTGGATGTTTGATTTGGCATTATTTGAAATTTTGTGATTATAATGTCTAGAAAACAATAAAATAACAGTAATAATGCAATCCCTACACATGTTAGTGAAAATGTATCACTCATAAGTACAGAGCATAATAAATGACCTAGAGATTATTTTAACTTTTACCTTAATGCGTGTTACAATAAACATGGTTATTTAATGGTAAGAATACTCCTATTAATAACCTTGATACTAAATAAGAAATAGAGGTTGAATCTGGGCAGAATTTAAGAGATCAAGATGTTTGCCTATCCCAGCAGCAATACCAAACTTTTATGAGTCTGATTTAACAATCAAATATTGAAAATAGTAAACTTAACCAGGTTGGAACAATCAGTTCTTAGAGCACTCAAGTTTACTAGTATATTACTTTGAAACTTAAATCACTTCTTGGAGCACTAATCAAGGTAAGTATATTATTTTTTCTTAAAAGAGAAACTTTAATCAATTATAGATCACATATTTTTCTCCCATCTAAATCTTGTTTTTTTTATGAAGAAATACAAACTATAGTTGTTAGCTTACCTAATGAATTCAAGGTGATGATGACTGATGTCTGGATTATCAGATTTCAGTACTAATTTCTTAATTAGAGATGTCTTATTTGTTCTATATATTATATATGATTTAATTTCCATTTCTAAGTTGATTTCTACTTTTAATTATGAAATTATAATTGCTTAAAAATTTATGTGAGGAAATTGATTTAGCTCACTCTAATAATGATTATGTACTTAAAACTTAATGTGAAAGTTAATTATTCTATTTTTTCCTATTCTAATCTTCTAAATAATAATATTTGGTATATCATACTTGATCATCATTTAACTTAGATATTAGCCATTATGAAATATATATACTCTTATATACATGGTTTAATTAATCTCTTATGTGTGGTATTTTTCATATTGCAAAACAAAAAAAAAAATTCTTTTCTTGATATTATTTCTCACCCTAGTCAACCATTTGATTTGATTTGAACTTGGAAACCTTCTACAACATTCTCTTTAAATGCTAATGGATATTTTCTTATTATGATTGATGATCATACTCGATATATTTGACTTTATCTCATGAAAAATAAGATTGAAATACATATTTATTTAGTTTACTTTGTCACCTTGTAAAAACCTACTTTTGCAAAATTGTTAAATTCATAAGGTCAGATAGTGAACCAAATTTGATAAGAAATCCTATTTTAATACTAAAGGAATTACACATCAAACTAGCACCAGTTAGACATTTCAATAAAATGGGATAGTTGAAAGAAACTATCAACACATACGTACCTTGATTTCTTAGTCTAATATACATCTAATAAACTACATTGCCACCCACTTTCTTAAAAGTTTTTATCCTTTTGAAAAATTACACAATAAATTCTTTGACTTAACTTATATCCATGTTTTTGGATGCTTGTGTTATATGTCTACTGACAAGAAAAAGGTTGACCCTCATGCTAAAGCTAAAATATTCTTTGGTTTCAAACCAAACACCAAAGGTTATGTTGTTTATGATCTTCAATATCATGACATTAGTGTTTCTAGAAATGTTATATTTTTATGAAAATCGTTTTCCTTATATACATTCTTTTGAGGAAAACGAAAACATTTTGCATATTCCCTTACCTAATTATTTTAGTGATCAAGTTGGATTCATTGATGACTTTCCTGAAGAAAACAACACTAACATTTATATTCCTAATGCTAGTTAAGTTGTTACTGAAAATGAGAGTATTAAACCTAATATTAGTTATGTCATTGATCATTCTACTCTTCGAAGATCCACAGATCCACTAGGACGAGTTATTCTTACATATCTTCATGATTTTCAGACTATTTTTTATTTTTGTGATACTAACAAAGTTAAATATTCAATTAAGTCCTTTGTATCTCTTACTATACTTTCACCTTCTTTTAAACAAGTCATTATTTCAATTGATGCCAATTCTGAACTAGAGTTATGAGACTACCTCACAACAAAGAGAATGGAGAAAAGTAATGAAAAGAAAAACTTACAACTTTATAAAGAAACAACACCTCGACTTCAACATCCCTGCCTAAAAATAAAGTTGTGATTGGGTGCAAATGGGTATATAGGATCAAATATAGTGTTGATAACACCATAGATAGGTATAAAATTTGTCTTGTGACTAAAGGTTATACTCAATTAGATTGTCTAAATTTTATTGATACTTTTTCCCATGTAGAAAATTAACTATTGTTAGACTGTTATTGTCTTTAGTTATTGTACATAATTAGCATCTTAAACAATTGAGTGTTAATATGACTTTTTTATATGGGGATTTGCATGAGGAAGTTGACATAAAACTTCCCCAAGTCTGAAACATAATAAGGAAATCCGAGTTTGTCATTTACAAAAATCTCTTTTTGGTGTTGAAAAGGCCAATAAACAATGGTATGCCAAACTTTCTAATGTTCTTCTCTCACACAAGTTCAAACAAGCTTTAGTTGATCGTTCTCCACTTTTGAAATTTTCCAATTCAAAGATAATTGCTTTGCTAGTTTATGTTGATGATTTCATTTTAATAGGAAATGATATTTCTAAGATTAATAACATTACTTATTTAATTGGTCAAGCTCTTAAAATAAAAAAATTAGGTGATCTAGCATACTTTCTTGGTTTTGAGGTGGCAAGGAATAACAAAGGTATATATTTGAATAAGAGAAATTGACCTTCTAAATGAGATAGAAATGTTTTCTTTTGTATCCATTTCTAATCCCATGAATTTCTCCAACTACATCAGTTCAGACACAGGAGAATCACTCAATAATCCAACCTCTTTTGAAAGACTAATTGACAGACTCATTTACCTCACCAACACTTGGCCAAACATCACGCATGCTATTAATCACTTGAGCTAGTTTGTTTCCGCTCCTACTACTCATTGTCAATAGACGTCTTTGTGAATTATCTGAAACAAGCTCGAGGGTAGGAAATATTTCTTGTTGCTGGCAGTAAGATACAATTCAAAGCTTTTAATGACTCTGACTGGTCTAGATGTCTCGATTCTCGATGATATGTCAGTGGTTGCATTGTCTACCTTGATTATTCTCCCATATATTGAAAATCAAAGAAGCAACCAATTGTCTCTAAAAATTTTTCAGAAGTTGAGTATAAAGTGCTAACTATCACCACCTGCGAAGTTCAATGACTTTCTTAACTTATGTAAGACTTGAAAATCCAACACACAATCATCACTTTTGTATTGTGATAATCAATCCACCATTCAAATATTTTCAAATCAAGACTTTTATGAAATAACGGAACATATAAAAAACGATTGTCGTATTGTAAGAGAGAAAGTCCATCAAAGTCTCATCAAACTTTATTCATAAATTTTGGTCTTCAACATCGAGACTAAAGCCCTTCCTCCTATTGCTTTTCATAATCTTTATTCTATGTTGGGATGACTATTTACTTCTGGGTAGTTTAGGATTTAGGTTCTCATAATCTTCATTGCGTTGCAACATTGTTCTTTTGGCTTGAATATATTTTTTTTTTCATTTTTTCTGTTTCCTTTTACCTTTATTTTCGTTTATCTCAAGCTTTGCTTCCTCTTTGCTGGTCAAACTCGTTCTTAAAAATGAAGAACACGTTTTCTACTTATGACAAGATGGAAGTACATTTTGCACTCTTGAAGTATTGAAGTTTATTACCTTCGTAGTAAATGCAAACGTTGACAAAGGAGAGTTTCATTTGATTTAATTGCTGAAGAGGTAGTTTTTGTCAAAGAAGTTTGTTTAGGAGAGGTGGAAGTAATTGTCATCTTTATGAAGTTAGAAAGTTTTCTCTGAACAAAGGTAAAAGATGGAGGAAAAGTGTTCAGAAAGCAAAGACGACGAAAAATGGAGAAGTACGATACAACGAAAATTGAAATGAGACAATCATTTATAAGAAAATTGGTTGTGATTATCTGCTAGATTTCATGCATAATTAGGTGCCACATTATAATTAGCTAAAATTAAGGGATTTCGTGCATAGTTAGTTTTGTAATGGCATAAGACATATATTAAACATGCAATATTATTACTTTTATTTTACATTTTAAACAATAGGAAAGTCATTAATAAAACCGAAGACTTTTTTCATTCAAAACATTTAAATAAACTGTACTATAAGCTAAGAAAAGAAAAATTATCTTTTAACACCGACACTAAAATTTCTTTTGAGTGCATCTGCTCCACTTGCAGAAAATATAGAGAGTACATGTGCATCGAACACCTCCAACCAACAAATAATAGTATTCTGGAATCTGTCTCTGGAAAAAGACACACAAAGACTTAAATCAAATATTTTTTTCATCCTACATATCTCAATCTTGAATTTTTCAAAGTCTAATTTTTTTAAAATAAATTCATATCAAATTTTGTTATATATATTACTCAATTTTAACATTGATTTCACACAGTCAACAATCCAAGATGGAAGAAGAAACCATAGTGATGTTTCCATCAGCAGGCATAGGCCACATTGTTGCCATGGTTGAGCTTGCAAAGCTCATCCAAACGCACCGTTTCTCCATCACCATCCTCCTCACCACCGGCTTCCTCGACCACCCCTCCACCGACGCCTACATCCGCCGCATCTCCGTCGTCCACCCCTCCATCTCCTTCCTCCGCCTCCCCCGCACCACCCCGGCCACCTTTACAACCACCGTCAGCTTCGCCACCAAAGGCTTCAGCTTTAACAAAAGAAACGCCCCCCACGTGGCCGCCACCCTCACCCAAATCACCAAAACCGCCACCGTCAAAGCCTTTGTGATCGACCTCTTCTGCGCCTCCACCATGGAATCAGCCTCTTCAATGGGCATTCCAGTGTACTTCTTCTTCACTTCCGGCGCCGCCGTTCTCGCTCTATACTCGTACTTCCCGAAACTCCACCAAGAGACAAGCGTGTCGTTTAAGGATATGGTCGGGGTGGAGCTGCGCGTGCCGGGCAACGCGCCCCTGAAGGCGGTGGACATGCCTCAACCCGTGTTGGACAGGGACGACCCTGCTTACTTGGACATGTTGGACTTTTGCACGCGCCTAAATACGGCGCGTGGGATTATAGTTAACTCGTTTGAAGAGCTTGAGCCTACGGCGGTCGCCGCAATCGCGGAGGGCGCGTGCTTTCCAGACGCCACACGTGCGCCTCGTGTTCACTATATTGGTCCTCTCCTGGCGGAGCCGCAACAATCAGGTTGGCTTTCATGCAATAATTTTAAGTTTCATAATAAGTCACAGATTAGAAAAACAACAATAAAATAATAATTAAGTCATATTTAGATATTAAAAAATTATATTAGATTAATATTGATAAATATTAAATGAATATAAAATATTTTTTTAAATTGATTCATAAATTTTCTTTAAACAGTAAATTTAGGAATAGATTATTTAACTAAATATTAAATTTAAATTAATTTAAGTGATACAAATTTTATTCCTTAATTTGGGAACAAATTAAAAAATATTGAAGATGTCAGGATTGATTATTGTTATTTATAAATATATTGAAAAATGGGTTGCAAAACGTAACGTTGTGCTATTATAAAGGTGATTTTTCTAAAAACCTAAACATCAACACATATTTAATGTATATTAGAAAAACGTGTAAATTATAAAAAGTGCAATAATAAATATGTGAAGAATTTAAATAATAAAATTTATGAAATAATAATAAAAAAATGATAAAATATGATGTAATTTTATTTTAATAATTAATCTTGAGGATTTCCACCTACCATTCAACAAATATAAATTTGTTTTCAATTTTGTGTTACAAGCAGATAAATAATAACGTACTATATACTCTATTGTCATTGAATTGTTTAACTTTTTTACTATATATATTTTCTTTTTAAAAAGTATTAGGTATTTGGTTGACAACTTCATCAATGTACATAGTATTAGATTTTCGATCAAATTGGTTTAAGTAACCAAATTGATCTGGCGTTAAGTCCTTTGCATATTATTCAATGATAATTGATATATATTATAATATTTTTTTATTTTATAATATTAATCTTTAAAATCATGGATGAAACATCCTTTGGTATTTCAAAGTGTAACATTTACGTAATAATTCTTAAAACTAACAACATTGAAAATAAGTTCGTTAAAATGTTAAATAAGTTGTCAAAACATAAATAATTGACGACACGTTATTTCTTAAACGTATATTAATGATCCAATGATTTTAATAATTAAAAGATACATTTGTTGACCAAATCACCAAAAGAAGATATTTTAATAATTTGACAGGAAAGTTTTTTGTTTGTCCTTTTGGTGACTTTTCGGAGAGTGTGGGCAATTTTAAAGATAAAAAACTATTTTCATATTATTTTTTGTGATGTTCTAGTATAATATCGTATTATTTTTATTATTTTAAATAAATAAATTAATATTTTACTCTAATGCGTTTTTCATTATTATATAATGTTTTATTAAAAGAGTGGTTTAGCATTGTTTTGGTTTGTACAGAAGGGGAAGGAGGAGAATGTGTGAGATGGTTGGAAGAACAACCGAGGAGAAGCGTGGTGTATCTGTGTTTCGGAAGTAGAGGGTCCTTCTCAGTGTCACAGTTGGGAGAGATAGCGAAAGGGTTAGAGAAGAGTGGGAAAAGGTTCTTATGGGTTGTGAAAAGGCCATTAGAAGAGGAGGGACCAAAGCAGGGAGAGGAAGCAGCAAAGCCAGGGGATGAATTCGACTTGGCTTCAGTCTTGCCGGATGGGTTTCTGGAGAGGACCAAGAATCGAGGCATGGTGGTGAAAGCATGGGCCCCACAAGTGGAGGTGCTGAGTCGCGAGTCGGTGGGGGGGTTTGTGAGTCACTGCGGGTGGAACTCGGTGTTGGAAGCGGTGGTGGCGGGAGTGCCGATGGTTGCATGGCCGCTGTACGCAGAGCAGCACGTGAATAGGGAGGTGATGGTGAGGCAGATGAAGGTGGCAGTTGCGGTGAATGAGAGGGAAGAAGATGGGTTTGTGAGTGGAGAGGAAGTGGAGAAGAGAGTGAGAGAGGTGATGGAGAATAAGGAGATTGGAGAGAGAAGTCTGAAGCTCAAACACGTGGCTTTGGCTGCTGTTGGAGAATCTGGATCCTCCACAACATCACTTGCTAACTTGGTTCGTTCATGGACTTCATTCACACGCTAAGATCATTGTCAAAAGGGTGTTTATACAAAGGAAATAAAGTATAATTTTTCTTGTCAAAATTGTGCTTCATCATTTGATAACACTGGTTGAATTGTTTTGTATTATGTTTCAGAGAGATTGGGAGCAATGCCCAACTACCTATTAAGGTTGAGAGATAGAGAGCATAGGGGATCTCACTTCTTTTTCTTAAAAGTTGGCTCTATGGCACCGAAGAATGTCTCATGAGGGTTTAACCAACTTTAGCTTACTTGAAAATCCTTTAAAGCTTGAATATCCACGTTACATTCCATACAACATTAACTACTATTCTTTTATACAACATTCTTGATTATTGACAATATTCATCTCCCTATGCAACTTTTTGCACCAAAATATAATAAAAATGAATATCTTACGGGATAAATAGTTGAGCCGAGGTTAGAATACTCTGTGTAAGGAAGTGCACAATGTTGTATCATTTGTCAGACTAAACACTTACGTCTAACAAGATTTATTGTTAAAAACATTAATCTTAAACAATGTATGATCTTATTTCATACTTTGTTGTTTTTAGCACTTAATCAAAATCATAGAATGTTACACTTTTACTCTAACAGATAATCATATAAACTTCTAGTAAAATGTATGAGAGCAAATCTTTTAAAAAGAACTACACAACCTTATTGAAATCCTGAACGATCTACCTACATTATCTGTCTTGAACTTATTTATTCTTTTCAATATCTCCAAAAAAGTTTATGTTCTAGGTTTTTAATTCTTCTTTTAGGCTTTTCGGTTTCTCCTTCCAAGTCAGTAAAAGGACTTGGGATTAAACTTCATCTATCTTCCTCATTCATATTTTGGTTTGATAAGAACATACAATACTCATAACTACTCAATATTGATGCACATATAAAGATCATTCACATTGATTCCTCAAGTGTGAAATTCATAAGAACAATTTCTTAAATACTGATTCCTCAACTATCTAGTAAATTACTCAACATTAAGAACAAATATTATAAAGCAATCAACAAATTAAAACCTATTCCTAGCATTCCAATATATTGAGTATTCTCATCTAGGTTAAAAGTTTAGAAGTACTTTCCAGTTAAATCTAAAGGTCAAAATCAACACTCTACTGATCAAATAGAATCTAGCGTTAAACACAAAATGAAACTATCAAGATTGAGTAGAAACAAAATATTATACATAAATATCACCAAAATACAAATGAGTTCAAAAAATTACACTCAATCCCAAATGGAGAAAATTAGCTACCCATGGTAGCCATTACAACTTAAGTTCACCAAGAAGGAGCAAAAAATCTTCCTCAACTCCTCCGTGCTCTCTACAAGTGTCAGTCAACCCTAAAAACGAGGTAGATCGCCTTTTTATAATGCTTCAGTGCTTCAACATAAGTGGGATCTCACCCATTGTCGCTCATGGGCAAGATTTTCAGAATGCTTCCTCTTTATGTCTTTGAGGCATCAAATCTCCAAGAATGAGTTTTGTCTTGCCTCTTTCAATCTTTACACTTCTCCACTCTTTCAACATGAGATTTTAAGCAGCTTCAAATAAAAACATAGATGTATAATCATATTTGAGACACAATTGGATCAAAAGAACTTGTATTTCTCATGCAAAGATATCAAAATTTACATACTTTTCAAAGTCACAATGACTCGTTTCTATTTTCACTTTTATTTTCATCTCATTTAGTTGGTGGTGAACATAAACACTTTAATACAAATACTAGTGAAAAATTAGTCTATGTGTGTGTGTTATTTTCACTTTTGTATTTTGTTCTTTTTAATACTTAATCAAAATTATAGAATGTTACACTTTTGTTCTACCAGTTAATTATATAAACTTCTAGTAAAGTATACGAGAACAAAACTTTTAAGAAAAACTATACAACCTACCAGTTAATTATATAAACTTCTAGTAAAGTATACGAGAACAAAACTTTTAAGAGAAACTATACAACCTTAAACTTGTTGAGATCTTGAAATATCTACCTTGAACTTATTTCTTCTTTTCAGTAGCTCCAAAAATTTCTATGTTCTAGGTTTTTAATTCTTCTTTTAGATTTTTCGATTTATCCTTCTAAATTTTCGTACCACCTTTTCGTACCACCTCCCACTTATGTGTTATAGACCAAATTTTCGCAACTTCTTATCAAAATCCTCTATTATCTATCATATATCTATATGTTATCAAAGGTTTTGATACGAAGCTATATTGATATCCTTCATCAATTGGAAGTTATTTGCTTACCTGCATATATTATTTGTCTGGATGAATGTTGCGTTAACTCAATAGAAACTAAAATCTTATCTTACTGTTTTTGTTTCTTGGGCTCCTTAAGTAAAAGTTTTAACCATTGAAGGGAATCAGTGCACGTAGGTTCCAAATTCCTTTAACAATGATTTTGTGTGTGCACTATATTGCAACACATTTTATTATCATTTAGTAGAACTTAATACAAGAGACAAAGTTTTCTTGCGAAGTTTCACCTTCTCTTTTGTTAACAATTTTGGATTGAAATTGATATAAACCTTAAAATCAATTATATATATATATATATATATATATATATATATATATATATATTTATTGAAAAGTAATTTGAGTTAGTATTTTAATTAAATTTGATGACAAAATTAATTTTAAATCATTGTAATCAAACATAAAAAATATTAAAAAATAATTGAAACAAACATGGGTATAATTAATCCATCTTCCCACCCACGATACTATATAAACCAATATTTCTCAATATACTCTTTTTTTTTTTAATTGAAATTCGTGATAAATTATAAAACACGAGGTCAGTATCTATTAAATAATTGTCTCCTTAAATTGAACCAATTTTACGTCTAACTTAATGTGAGTGGGGTAGCCATATCTGTTTAACCAATTTTATGTCTAACTTAATGTGAGTGGGGTAGTCATATCCCATACCAATGTTTTTTAATGAAAAGTATTATAAATTATTCCAACCACGCATTCTAACTATATATTCTGCAGTGATCTAATCAGCAAGATATGCACTTAGTCATTATTTTCCACCACTATGCTCTACAAATCATTGTTAATTAGCCACTAATATTAATTAATATCTCCCCATTAAAAAAACATATTTTTATTCTCTCTCTACTCTTTCAAATTAAAAGTTAAATATCAATAGATACATTATAAGAATAATAATTATAGTTAAGATAAATGAGTAATTAATAAGATTATCTCTCTATCAACAATATTATCGTCTACTTATTTAATCTCAAGAAAACTAATCCTCGAAGGACAAGCATTCAATTTGGTACACAAGATATTTTCATCATATAAAACATAATAAAATATAGTAAATCAAAATTATTGAATGCAATAAATTAAGATGTAAGGCTTAGAGATACCTACAAAAACTTGAAAACAAATATAATATATACATATATCTCCTTTCCTCACCTTAGTTTTGTTCTTCTTTATATGCTTTCTTGTGTTTTATAAGAAATTTTAGTGTATTTTTTTACCACAAATTTGCTATTTATAGAGATTATATTGTAATCATTACTTATAGTTTTGTTTCGATTAATTAGTTGTAACTTAGTTTGATTCTAAGACTTAGTTTTTATATTGCCAACTTTTGAGAAACTATATGGATTATAGTAGTTTTTCTAAATGGTTTGAAGTAATGTTTATCTATAGCATTAAACGTTGTCCGGATTTTTATCTTTTAGATCTTATCATTTCTTTTGAGAAAGGTATCCTATTGTGAATAAATTTGAACAAATTTCAAATGAGTATCCACTAAGAATGGATAGTGACACATTCAATAATGTTTCACCTGATAGTTTTTCTTAATTAGACGAAACTTTTTAACAATCATCATTTCATAAGTATACTAATAGTAGACGAATCCATATATGACTGATTAGAAAATATTTCATATTAATTGTTATACGCACTATTTGCGGTAGACAATGTCTAAAATGTATCATCTACTCATAAAATTTTCAAATATTACGGAACACTCTCTCCCAATTAGCTACATGAACACTCATAATATTCTCTTTGAAGCTTTTTCATATAGAGATTTGATAGAGTTTCTACTCTATGCACAGGAGATCTCACGTCTTTTTTGGCTTTGTGTAGGGACTGAAAAAAACGTCTATTGAGAGTTAAGAATTTTCAGCTTACTTGAATGTCCTTTCCACATCTAATAAGCTTGAATATCAACGTTGCATTAAATACACTCCATAAAACTTTAATTACTCTTCTTTGTAGGCTACCTCCTTGATTACTAACAATATTCATCTCTCTATGTAGCATAACTTTTTTGAACCAAAATACGATAAAAGTTTACACCATGCAAGCTAGATAGTTGAGCAAAAATTAAAATGTTCTTTGTATCATGAAGTTGTTTAAGAAAGTAGCTTTAGTTCTTCATCCAAGAGACCACTTGATGTGATTTGTCTTTGAACGGATCTCTTTGGTCAATTAAAAGCAACAACAATTTCCTGCAACAACATAGAATAAACATATATATGTTGGTTGTAGTACGAGGTTAGCTTAGACTGTCCTCTGAGGATATAAAGACTTTATCAAACACATAATATGAAACTCTACAGTTTTGTATCATTTGTTAGACGAAACACTTATGTCTTACAAGATTTGTTGTTGAAACGTTAGTTTTATAAATAATGCATGATCTTATTTGATACTTTGTTGTTTTTAACATTTATTCAAAATCATAAGATGTTAAACTTTTGCTTTAACGGTTAATTATACAAACCTCTAATAAACTTGTTTCTTCTATTTCCAAAAATCTCTATGTTCTAGGTTTTTAATCCTTCTTTCAAGTTAAGTTTATCCTTCCAATTTTTCGTACCACCTCCCACGTGTGTGTTATAGATCATAGTTTCATAACTTCTTCTCAAAAGCATCTATGTGTCTACCATTTTTTATATATAATGTTTTAAAAGGTTTTAATATGAAACCATATTGTTATCCTTCATTACTAGTTAATAATTGGAAGTTATGTGCCTTACCGGCATATATTATTGTCTAGATGAATGTTGCGTTCAACTCAATAAAAACTAAAATCTTATCTTACTCTTTTTGTCTCTTTGTTTGTTGGAGTAAAAATTTTAATCATTGAAGTGAATCAGTACATGCAGGTTCCAAATTCCTTTAGGAAATAATTTTGTGTGTGCACTATATCGCATCACATTTTACTATTATTTAGTAGAACTTAATAAAAGACACAGTTTTCTTCCGTTGTTTCACCATCTCTTTTCTTAACGATTGGATTCTTTAAATATATATATATATATATATATATATATATATATATATATATATATATATATATATATATATATATATATATATAT
>Ga0209489_105789_pt1 | contig 20875 bp, 8 predicted proteins | sample SiratrowhiteBW_FD_187527 | JGI IMG/M metagenome (GOLD analysis project Ga0209489, IMG submission 187527) | Root nodule microbial communities of legume samples collected from California, USA - Siratro white BW (SPAdes) (version 2) | ecosystem: Host-associated > Plants > Roots > Nodule | place: USA...
ATTTGTTTAAATCAGCTTTTTAAATTGTTGGAGCTTATTAATGATTAACAAATGCACATCATGCTAAGTTGAATCATACTTGCCTCAACCACATTCCTAAGTTATAGACCAAGCTTCAAATCTTCATGAATCTTCATGCATTTCACATATGATCATAGGTCTTGAACTTCTTCACACATGGTTGGCTTCATCAAATACAATTAGTTATCCACTTGTGCTAACAATTTTGTATTGTCATCTCCCAGGTCTTAGAATTTGAGATTTAAATCAGAATGTGAGATCTCAATAATTGCCAATTATTTCATAGTATTTTTTTTTATACACTGTTAATGTTAGGAACGTTATGATGTTGATGTTATTTTTCAATTTTAAAATCACTAAGGTTTTTTGGGATGAATTTTATTGATTGTCAAAAGTATTAAATAAGTTAAGTTGATTCGACAAATTAAAAATGAAAAATGAGACTACAACAAATATTTTTAATTTGTGTTCATATTATTAAATATTAAATAATTGGTACTATAATACATTATAGACATCTGATTGTGGTTTGAAGAGGAAATTAATTTGACCTAATTCTTTAACTAATAAAGTTAGGTCAACATATTTTTATATTGACTTGTTGGAAACTGTTTAAACTTATGGTCTACAAACATTATTAAGGTGACTGTGAAAATTACAACAATATTAACCCAGCATAATTTTATAGATATTTGATTGTGGTTTGAAGAGTAAATTAATCACAAAAATCCAAGCAATTAATTGGTACTGTAATGAGAGATGTTAATGAAAGAAAATAATCAAAGATATGAAACATTTTTTTTAGTTACTACTCATATACTCATAAAATGAAAGTATTTTCTTTTACTCAAACAGTTATCTTAAAATAGAAAGAAAAATAAATAAAATGAATTTACACCTGTGTCTGGATCTGAAAAAGTGTTAAAAAAAATTGAAGTAAAAATAAATAAAAAGTATGTGTATCTGGATAAAACAATATAAAAAAAAATAAAGAAAAAATTTATTCAAATTTATAAAAAAATGTAATTAATGTAATTGATAAAATAATTTTTTATTATTTTGTTATAATTATTATTTATGATTTTATTATTATTTTTAGTTTATTGAAATTAATATTATTAATAATTTATTTAATAAAACTTAAATCAACATTATTAATAATTTATTTAATAATTATCGTTTTTTATTATTATTTTGTTATATATTATATTCTTTCTTTATAAATCTTCGTACGAAAAGATTATTTTTTTTTATGATTAGTTAATTCTTTATTTATTAACTTTTTGCATTTTACACGTCTTTTATAATTTTTTTTTCAAGATCCAAACATACCAATTATAGTCTAATGCTAGAATAACGATAATGAATCTCTTAAAAGTTCTACTATTATTCTAAGTTTATTCATTTTTTTATTTTATGAATAATGTCAACCATAAACTACAAATTTTATTTCATATATATTATAGTTGCCAATTTTATTTTTCTAATAAGAAAAATTCATGAATTACTAATAACACTACATGAGTTCATAAGTTTTATTCCATAAATAATGCTAAGTTTTAGGAAATTTTATTTCTAACTAAGAAGTGTATACACTCAATTTATCTAGGTTAGATTATATTTTAAGACAATAAAAATTATTGTTTACCCCTAATTGTTTTTTAATTGATAAATGTTAGTTGTTAATATGATCACTTTTGTTATAAGAGAATTCCAACCTAAAACATATTCTCTCATCAATCACACTTTTACTATCAAATCAATCATATGTAAATTTTTCCACTCCTGATTTTAAAACCTAATTAACCATTGAATATTTATGGTTTTAATTAATTTTACATAAGTACAATATTAGGTCAAAAAAACTCACTTTGCTAAAAACGATATTTGGGATGAAGAATAGTATAACTATAGACACCTATTAAGTAAAATAAAACACCACCTAATTTTGGAAAACAAAATTTTGAGTATGTTCAATTAAACAAATATTTAGATTTTCTTGTGAACCATGAAAATGCAATGAAAAAATATAGGGGAAAAAATTAATCATTAGAGTTAACAATACAGATATATTATCTTTCTGTTTCAAATGAAAAGACATTCTAATTTACCAAAGGATCAGGGTTCACAATGTTTCAACCAGCAAAAATTCACACATTTCAATGTAAATTTATTATATGCACATATGCATTGAAATGTGTCCATATTTGACCAATCATGTTTAAACTCTTGGTTCAACACGTTAGACCAATTAATTGATTTGAATTTTGAAATTTGTTGTAAAATTAACATAAAAAAATAGCATTTTGTCCAGCAAATAATATAACTGTATAGTGAAAGATGATGAAAAGTTCTTGTATTATATTCACTCCTAAATATTCTATGTGAACATGTTATTTATTTTATAAGAATTCTTTTATATTCTTACTTGCATCGATTAGCTATTTATAGTCAGGATTAATAGGTTAAAAGTTGGTCAAATCAATCCATATATCCTTTTTCTTCTTGATTGAATCCATGTATCTTGATAATTTATCATCTAAAATAGATTGACCCATTTCACTCATTAATATTAAATATTAATTTATATTTTTATATAATTAAAAGGGGATAAAATGTACATAAGAAAAAGTAGTTTGTGTTATATTTTTAAATTGAAATTTTTAATATTTTTTATTTTATTTAAATTTATTTTTGTAAGTCAGCATATCATTTCACGACGTGTCATCCCACCTCTAAATAAAATTGAGTTGCATTTTTTCAATTAAAGAGTCAACTTATTATTTTCCTTCTTAAAACAATGTGAAAAAGGTTTGAAACAAGTTGAACTACCTTGCCACCCAATTTTTAGGAGTATTATTAATCTTATTTATTATAACATTATTTAGATAATATTGATTAGGTTGGTATTATTAAACTATTCCGAAATCAATCCCATTAACATAATAGTAAAAGTTAGATAAATCACACTTTGTTTTACATTCAATCTTTAAATAGATGAAAGACTGTAAACCTGAAAATATAATATTATATTTGTATTAAATATAAAAATTTGATTATTTCAAAGTTTATTTTTATAAATGTTTAGAATATTAGGGAATAGTTTGAATAACAACTCGCTAATAATTATTTAACGAATTCATGACATTATTGATACTTATATACTAACAAAAGTATAATAAAATTAGACGTGCTAATAATCTTATCTAACAAATTGTATATTTTCTTTATAATTGTTTCATTCATGATTATGGCATTGTGACAACTATGTAGATTAAAATCACAACAACAAATAAGCTTGTTATATATTTTTTAATTAACAAACTCAATTTAACTGTGGAGAAATTTTATAGTGAAAAAATGACTACTCAAATATTATGCAAGGAATATGATATAAAGGATAAAATGTTGTGATAATTAAAGTTCTATTTGTTTATATGCAATACCCTCAATATTTATTGATTGACATGATAATATATAAAAATTACAACTCTTAATTGAATGTGTGGATAGAATATGCTTCACAATATGCTTTCACGACGTACATGAATTCGTGGGAGGATTTAGTGGTGTGTTTCTTTAAAAAAAATTTCAAAATATAATTATTCAAATCAAATTCTATATAACATACTATTCACAATATTTACTTAAATAAAATTTATTATTCATGGTCATGATTCAGTTCTTAAATAACGAATTTTTTACCTTTATTTTGACTCATATCTCAATAAAATAATAGGTCATAATTTAGTTCTGCCGTAATTTTTCATTTTTTTGAAAAAAAAAATTATGAACAATTTTTAAATTAGAAATGTAATAATAAAAATAGTTAATATTTCATAACATTACATATTTAAATTTTGTTTTAATAATTTAAATAAGTTGTTAAATTTAATTAATACTGAGACTTTGTTTCAAAATATGATAAAAAATGAAAAATTTAAACATTGATTTAAATCAATGCTATGAGTGTATCTATAATCAAATCTATTTACTAATTTAATTATGTAAAATATGAAATAATATATACAATTTAAGAAATTAAACTTATATATTGTTTGTTATAACTATTGATGTATGTATATATTTTTGTTAAGTTTAATACATATTTTAAACTTGAATAAATATCTTATTTTTAGTCCCATTATACTCGTAAAATTTATTTTATTGAATAAAATAAGAAAGGAGTGTTTAAAATAAAAGAAAAAGGAATAAAAACTTTTATATAATATTAATTAAAAAATTTTAAACTTATCAAATACATGTTAAAATTATAGAGAAAATATGAATATCATTTTTTTCTTTACATTTATGTGCATTATGAGGGAATACAGATACATATATATAGAGTACAAGAGACGGGTATAGCAGCCCATGCAACGTTATTATTTATTATATTTAATATCCCCTTAAACTTATGGTTGGATTAATAACAACCATAAGTTTATCAAGTATCCTAAAGAAAGTGGTTTCAGAAATTGGTTTGGTAAGTATATCTGCTATTTGAAATTGTGCTGGAAGATGAATAAGCTGAGCCTGCATTTGTTGTGTGGTATCATGTACAAAATGAAGATCTAATTCAAAATGCTTTGTTCTGGAGTGCATGATTGGGTTAGCTGCAAGTTGCACTGCTCCTAGATTATCTGAATATATTTTTGGAACTTTTGTGGATATATGTAATTCTTGGAGAAGGGAGGTTACCAGAGTATCTCTGCTAATACTGCAGCTATGCTTCTGTATTATGCTTCTGTAGAGCTTTTGGAAACAACTTTCTACTTGTGAGAGGACCAAGATACAATGTTAGCTCCAAAATATATACAGGACCCAATGGTGGATTTTCGATCATCTGTATTCGTAGCCCAGTCTGCATCACTAAATCCAATTATAGATTTGTGTTGGCTGCGTTGGATGATGAGACCATGATTTTCTGTTCTTGCAAGATATCGTAGTATCCTTTTCACAGCTCGCCAGTGATGTTCCTGTGGGCAGTGCATGAACTGGCAAACTTTGTTCACAGCAAATGAAAGTTCAGGACGTGTGATAAGAACGTATTATAGAGCACCCACCACTGATCTATATAAGGTTGGATCTTGAACAGCAGTTGACGCATTTTTCGTGAGCCTTAAAGAAGAGATCATCAGTGTCGGTTGAGCACGTGATTCAAGCATATTTGTTCGATGTAGAATTTCCTTGATGTATCTAGTTTGAGAAAGATGTAAGTTACCCTCTGATGTAGTAGAAGCTTCAATACCCAAAAAGTAATGTAGTGACCTGAGATCCTTCAAGGAAAAATCTTTGCTTAGCATGGTTATCAAAGAATCTATATGCTGAGAAGATGACCCAGTGATGATTATGTCATCTACATAAACTAAAACGAACAAAGAAGAGTTTTTCGAAAACTTAACAAAGAGAGAGATGTCACTCTTGGTGGAGTTGAAACCTAGATTGTGCAGTGTGTTGCTGAGCTTTTGAAACCAAGCTCTTGGTGCTTGTTTTAATCCGTAAATAGCTTTGTTTAGTTTACATACCAGATGAGGATTATTGGTTTCAAATCCTGGTGGTTGTTGCATATATACATTCTCCTCAAAGTCACCGTTTAGGAAGACATTGTTGACGTCGATCTGCCGTATTTGCCATTGGGATGAAACCGCATGAGACAGTACTACCCGTATGGTAGTTGGTTTCACTACAGGACTGAATGTGTCAGTGTAGTCAATGCCTTCAGTTTGATTGAATCCCTTTGCTATAAGACGTGCTTTGTGCCTCTGAAACGTTCCGTCTCCATTGAATTTGTTTTTAAAAATCCATTTGCAGCCTACTATAGTTGCACTAGGTGGAAGTGACGTGAGGGTCCAAGTCTGATTTTGCAGAAGTGCATGATATTCTTGTTGCATTGCTTGAAACCAGCTTGAGGAAGCCAAGGCTTCTTTGATAGTAGAAGGTTCAGACGAGAAAGTAGAAGTAAGAGAGTTATACAGTTTGGGTTTGAAAATACCAGCTTTAGCTCTTGTTACCATAGGATGAGAGTTAGAATTTTCAAGATGATTATTATCATTATTTTGACTAATATCATCAAGAGTTTCAGAGTAGTTATCGTCATTAACTATAGATGTAAGGGGAGCAGTATCAGTAACATAATCAGTATCAGAGTTTGACATAGTAATTGTAGGATTAAACGTAGATTTGAGTATCGTTAATTGAGTTGTGTTATGAGGAGGATTTTCAGATTGATTATTATACGTTTTGAAAACATTATTTGGTGTAGAATAAGGAAACACATTTTCGTTAAAAACAATATGACGAGAAACATATGTTTTACCTTCTGGAGATAAACAGATGTATCCTCTACTGTTTAAACTACATCCAAGAAACAAACAACATGCAGATCTAAATTCCAGTTTATGTTTATTGTATGGCCTTAACAGAGGATAACAAGCACACCCAAAAATTTTAAATCTCGTGTAGTCTGGTTTTTCCTTAAACAAAATTTCATGTGGACTTTTGTTTTGAAGAAAAGGAGTAGGCAAAGTATTAATAACATGTATAGCAGTGACAAAAGATTCTTCCCAAAACTTGATAGGTAAAGAAACAGCAGCCAGTATGGTTAATCCCATTTCAGTGATATGTCTGTGTTTTCTCTCAATAGCACCATTTTGTTCGTGAGTATAAGGACAAATTAGACGATGATTGATCCCATTTTCTTTAAAGTAGGTTTGCAAGGTTAAAAATTCTTTTGCATTATCAGATTGTATACTTTTTAGTGTGTAGCCAGTTTACTTTTCTAAAAATGCTTTAAAACGATGGAATGCAGCAGTAGCTCGAGATTTATGATGCAAAAGATACAACCACGTGTATTTAGATAAGGCCTCCATAAAAGAGATATAATATCTAGCACCATTTGAAGCACACACAGGAGAGGGTCCTCATATATCAACATATACAAGTTGAAGAGGCTTAGTATATACAGTATCAGATGATTGAAAAGGTAACTGATGGGCTTTTCCCACAACACAAGAATGACAAAATTGTCTGTGTTTAGGACAATGTATATTGCATTCTTTTAGTATTTGTTGAATAGTATTATAGGCAGAATGTCCTTGCCTAGAGTGCCACAGATGTAAAACATTCTTATCAGGATCAACAGACGTAGTGTTAACAGAGTAACTGGTTGAAGATTGTAAAGCTGGAAAAACGTAAAAACCATCCTTAATTTTTCCTTGAAGAAGAATCTGGTTGGTATCCTGGTTTTTAACATAGCATTTTTCAGGAAAAAAATTCAAAATATACATGATTATCTTTAGCAAATTTAGACACACTTACTAGATTTTTATTTATGTCCGGCACATGCAAAAGATTGTTTAATATGACTTGTGTGTTCATGTGAGGCAATGCAAATGAAGTAGAACCAATATGTTTTATTTTCATACCTGCACCATTACCAATTTTAGCCATTTCGTTGCCATGATAAGTCTGTTTTGTGAAAAACTAGTTTGAGTCGTTGGTGATATGATGTGTAGCCCCACTGTCAGGGTACCACAATGGATCTTCAAGTGTTGAATTAATATCCATTGTAGACGTATGATCGGTTGCACTGTCTATTAAAGGCAATTGAGATACATTGACTTGTGGTTGATTAAGATTGTTTGGATCATACCTATGCCAACAATGAATAGCTATGTGTCCCTGTTTTTCACATATTTGACAGCAAGGACGATCTGGTTGCCAAGAGCGATCTTGATGCCAAGAGCGATCTTGATGCCAAGAGCTGGAAGAATTGTTGAATATGCGGGTTGAGCCTGTTTTTCCATAGAATCTTGGAATCTTTTGATAGTTTTGTGACTTATAACGATTTTCCCGAGTAGGTTGATAACGGGCACGAGTGAAATTTCCCGTGAAATGGGGAGCAGAGATAGTGTTAGCTTGTAAAATGGATGTCTCAGGAAATTTGTGTTTTTCCAGTCGTTCTTCTTGGGCAAGGAGAATTGCTTCTATCTCATCAACTATGTAAGGATCTAATCTTGAGATGATGGATGTAACGAAATGATCATATTCCTCTGGTAAGCCATCTAGGATTATGTCAATGTGATCTTCAGTTGATATGGGTGACCCCACTGCAGCTAAAGAATCAATGATATTTTTTATATCAAGGAGGTAAGTATGAATTGAACATTCTTTCTTTGGTGTTTTGAGTTGGCATTTGAGTTTCTTGATTTTGGCTCTCGTGTGGGAGGCAAAATAGGTGGATAGTCGCTGCCAAATTTGTGAAGTGGTTTCTAAACCAATCATCTTTGTTAAGATAGGTTTAGTCATAGAGGATAGAAGCCAAGCAACTATCAGTTGATCTTGTTGTTCGTCTTGAAATCTTTCTTAACTGCGATTGGTTTCTTGGGCACCAGCGAGGGTTTGAGATGATGAATAGGGATCATTGCCTTCAAGAAACCTCATAAGTTTCAAACCTTTTAATATAGCCAATTACCTGTTGTTTCCATATGAGGTAGTTGTTGTCATCTAATTTTGTATTGATCGGAATGGTAAAGACATGAGGACTGAAGGATGATGATGAAGTTGTCGTGGGCATAGTGGTCGTCGGAGTTACAAAGGAAGACTCAGTTGATGGCAGCCATGAAGCTGGAAGAGAGAAAAAAAAATTGACTCCATGATACCATGTTAGAATTACAGAGAAAATATGAATATCATTTCTTTTCTGTACATTTTGTGCATTATGAATGAATACAGATAAATATATATAAAGTACAAGAGACGGGTATAGCAACTCATGCAACATTACGTAATAGTATTATTTATTATATTTAATATTATAATAATATTAACAATTTTATGAAGTTGATTAAGTAATATATGGAATAATATATTAAATCAAGTTAGATGCAATTGGTAATAAAATGACATGTTACAGTTAATTTTTTTTTTCAGGTATGTAATATTGTTGAAAAATATAATTTTCTTATAAACTTTGTTATTTAAAATTTATAACATTTTAAAAAATTTAATCGTGAGAAAAGATTCGATATAAATATTGGAATTTAAGTTATATTTTAAGTTAATGAGTTAAGTTAATATTGTAAATATGTGTTTATTTTTTGAATTATTGGCAATTATCTTTCAAATTCAAATTGAAATTTAAAATAAATATTAAAAATATTATTCATTAGGATGATAAGAAAAGTCGACAAATAAATACAGAGTAGACAAATAAATTCATAAATATATTGATAATAAAAATATATTATTTTTTAGTTAATATCAATCGGTTTAATAGTTTATATAAAATTTACTAAAAGTTATTATTTTTTAAATAAATTCTTACCATCTTAATTTAAAGAAAAAATAAAGTTGATGGTCTCAATTTAATTGTAACAAATCAAAATTTGACCTATTCTTTTTATGATATTTGATCATAAGGTATTATTCTAAAAGTGAATTACAATAAATATTAAAATATGTTATTTAGATAAATATTGCGAATAACATGTGATTTAAGATTTTTATTTTACTTTCTTATTTTGAAAACAAATTTTACGTTATATATATATATATTAGTCAAATGACTCAATGATTAAAAAATCATTAATATTAAATTCACATAACATTGTTAACTTGAACATTTAAAAAAATGTTTGGACTACACTTGATTTGGATATATTTTGACTACAATCATTATTGTTATTGTGATGTAGCAAATATGTTAGGAAGAAGATGGTAGACTCTTTTATCTTAGGTATTTAACTATTGCCATTTAAGATAACAAGTGAGGTATTATAGTACCATTTTTTTTTTTTTCTAAAAAATTACATATATTTTCAATCAGATTGAAATACTATTCTTAAATCATCCAAATCCAACCAGAATAGTTATATGATAATCATTACTGTGATTTTTTTAGCAGTCATTATTATCATTAATATTTTAATTTTGAAGTTGATTAATATATATATATATATATATATAACTTTTTTTACAGTAGTACAAGTGTCTAAATTAAATACTATACTATATTAACTGTATGTTATTACAGAAATACAATTTACTTTTTTAAAGGTTAATTAACTTATAAGAAAAAACAACTAGTTGACAAAATAAAGAACGAAAATTTATATATTTTTTATATTTTATATTGTAAAAATTAAAGCGGGCATGGTTAGGTAAATGAGAGGATGAATTTGGGGCAGAATTGTCACTTGGAATTTGCAATGAATTGAATGCTTTGACACGAAACCTTGAAAGTTGAATTGTGTGCAACTGAGTTTCTCATTCTCTGAAATTCAATTAATTTCTTGGAGCTTGCAATTTCCATTTCAATGTCGACGAATCCCCACAAAGGTGCCTCCTTCTACGGCGATGCTGCTCATTATCGATCCAGGTTTCGCTTTCTCTCTCTTACATTCGTCACAAAGAATTTTGCACCAATTGAATTTGCAACAATTGCAGAGAGTCACAGAATTTTGCACCAATTGAATTTGTGACAATTGCAGAGAGGGACTCAGCACCCGACCCGTTGCATCCTCGGATGAAATCCAATTGCATATCGACCCCGGCATTGACTTCGATGATGAAATCACCGGTCTTCGTGGCCAAGTTAGAAAACTGAAAAATGTATTTCACTGTTTATCTATTTCGCTATTCCGTTTTTCTCTTTTCTGATTCGTAACGTGAATAAAAAGTTCGTATGTTTCTGCCGCAGGTTGCTGAAGATATAGGTTCGGAGGTCAAGTTTCAGAGAGATTTTCTGGAACAAGTGGTATGTGATTTTGCGGTTTTGGTTATTTTTTGCTTGTTTCGAATTTTGGATGGAGAAAGGAGAGTGCATGTTGAGGGCCTAGACCGCAGACTTGTCTGCTTTATGATTCAGGCAATAATGGAATTTTATATGCTTTAGACGTTTTAAATTCTACAGATTTTGAAAATGTGAAATGCTAGGTGTGTCTGTGGCAGGAAATGTTTCTCAATTAAAAATCTAGCTTCTAGGTCCAATTTCTTATAATGTTGAGGATCATAAGACTTGAAATGGAAAATCATGCTGTTAATGCTGCTACTTCATTTTGAACCTCTGACCTAAAAGAAGAATTCTGGATAAACATAGAATGTTGGTTGCTCTAGGGGAGGACGGTGTGGAAGTCCTGCTGCAGTTAAACAGTGGTGAGGATGTTGGCACTTAAATGTTATCCTTGTATTTAAGGAAACACTTCCTCATGGTGAGGCTTAGCCCATGCATTTAAGGAAACACTTCCTCCCTTGTTTCATGGGCATACGGAAACAATGGAGCTTAGATTTATCAGAATTTCTGTTTTTCTGCCAATTCATTGATCATCATACCATCTATGAATATTTCAAAGATATTTACAGCATCAATGACAATAGTGGCACAATTATTCTAATTCCTATAATCAGGTAATCTAATGAATACACAAATTTAAAATAAACCGATTATAGGAAACATTAACCACAAGATCTTGAGTAACATCGCCCCTCAAATTGATGCGGCTGGTCAAGTAGCATCAATTTGCTAATAGGAAATTGATGGTGGGGTTGCAATACAACCTTAATGAAGATATCTACAAGCTGAAGTTGTGATATAACTTGTGGAAGAAGAATATAACATGATTGTCCAATGCTTCCTTGATAGAATATCAATTCACCTCAATATGCTTGGGTGTTCATGAAAACCGTGCTTTTAGTAATCTGAATGGCACTTGTATTGTCAGCATAGAATGGTGCGACAATTGTTTGAGGGACGCTAAGCTTAGTCAAAAGACCACGAAGTCAAATGATTTTAGAGCAAGCAATAGAATAGCTCGATACTCAAATTTTTGGTAAGTTTTCACATAAAGCATTTAAATGGTAAGTGTGAAAATAAAGTAAAAAGAGGTATATGATTAATCCCCTATGTATAATGAACACGTAGGGTTATGTATTTATAGATAAGAAACATACAAAATGCATGGACTAAGCCTGTTACATCTAACACTCTCCCTCAAGTTGGTACATATAAATCGTATCTACAAAGCTTGTTATAAATATAATAAATTCTAGGTCCTCGTAAAGATTTAGTGAAAATATTTGCTAAATGATTATTCTAATTAACAAATTCAGTCTTGATGTCTCCAAATGCAATCTTTTGTCAAATAAAATGACAATCAATCTCAATATGTTTGGTCATTCTATGAAAGGTGGGATTTGAACTAATATGAAGAACAACCTAATTGTCATATATAATTGTCATTTAGGTGACCTTTCCAAATTGTAATTCTTTAAGTAACTATTTAGGCTAAATCAACTTACAAGTAGCTAAGACCATAACTTTATATTCTGCTTCTTCACTAGATCCTGTCACAACATTGTGTTTCTTGTTGTTTCAAGAGATCAAGTTATCACCAATGAAGACACCATATGCGGAAGTGGATCTTCTATCAAAAGGAGATTTTGCCCAATCAACATCTGAATAATAAACAACTTTAGTATGATTATTGTGACCATATACCAAACTTTTTCAGGAGAACCTTTAAATGTACTTCAATATACGAATGATTGCATTTCAATGATCTACACATAGAGAATTAAGAAATTGAATCATCACACTGATTGCAAAGAAAATTTCAGGACGATAGGCTCCCCTTGATTAGGTAGGAGTTTGATTTTAGGATCCATAGGTGTGTCAACAGATTTTGAGTTAAGTAACTCAATTTCCTCCAAAATATCCAATGCATACTTTATTTGAAAGATAACAATACCATTATTGAATTGTACTACATCAATCCCCAAGAAATATTTGAGTTTGTCAAGATCTTTGGTCTAAAAGTGGTGACAAAGGTGTTGCTTTACCTTTGAGATGCCATGGTGATAACTGCTTGTGAGAACAACGATATCAACATATACTACTAAATAGATATACCCGACACTCAAATGACAATAAAAAACTGAATGATCTGCCTCATTGCGAGTCATACCAAATTGTCAACATTGCTACATTTTCCAAACCAGGCACAAGGAGACTGCATGAGGCTATATAAAGATTTTTGGAGACAACATATCAATTTAGAAGGCGCTCTCTGAACAACAAAACCTGGAGGTTGCTTCATATAAATTTATTTCAACAAATCCCTATTAAGAAAAACATTTTGGACATTCAATTGATAAAGAGTGCATAGTTGAAGAGTAGCCATGACTATGAATAAGAGAACAAAAGTCATCTTTGTCACTGGAGAAAAAGTATTACTAGTCCAAACCAAAATTTTATGTATAACCTTTAGTTACAAGATGAGCTTTGAGATAATTAATAATATTATTAAAATCAATTTTGATAGCAAAAATCCAAATACAACCAACAACAAATTTTCGAGAAGGTAAAGGAATAAGTTCCCAAGTTCCACTATTCTAAAGGCTTTGCCATGGAGATGTTGGAGATGATGGGAATGAAGAGAGAGAGTAAACATTGGGTTTGGTGGAGATTTATATAGTTTAGAAGTTTTTGTCCCTTCTGGATTGCCTAATTCAGAAAACTTTAGGATTACTCAATCTGTAATGTTTTCTGATTACACTAGGAAGCTGATGTTTATGTAGTGTTTCGGAAAACTTCTCATATGTCCTGAAAAGCTTGTTCAAGCATGTTCCAAAAAGCATGTTTTGAAAATCTTATCAAGAAAATCTTGTTTCAGAAGATTGTCGGAAGACGTAATCCGGAAGTCAATATTTAAATGTACCATGAAAGGTAGAATGGTCATTTTAAAAATATATGGGTGCAGGTAGTAATTTTGGGATGCAGGAAGTGAAAGCCTTGTTTTACCATGTGCCCATGGGTTCTCGTTATTTTGGCTTGGTTACAAAGATTCATTTTGCGTGGAGTTCCATTAAGATAACTGATTGATGGAAGAAGAAGTTACAAATAACAATGGTTTTTCATAAATTGATGAATATTTTGTCCTATATTTTATAATTTTCGTATTAGTGTGATTTTGTACTTGCGAAAAGGAGTACAGATGAAAATTTTTTTGGGTGTTTTTTTGTTGAATGTTGTTTTATAGTAATTGATCAGACATTGGCACATTCTCTCCTTTTTGGCAAGGAATTACCCAACCGTCTCATCAGTATTTTGATTGTGTATGTTTCAATACAGCAAATGACAATGATAAAAGCTCAAGCTGGAGTGAAGAATAATTTAAGAAGATTGAACAAGAGCATAGTCCAAAATGGTGCCAACCATGTTGTTCACGTGATTGTTTTTGCGTTAGTCTGTTTCTTCATGGTATACTTCTGGTCAAAGTTGTCCAGAAAATGATGGCTCGTACCTAAAAGATTTTACTCAGGGCCTTCTTGGGATTACTCACCAGTCACTGTTATGCCTAATCTTCTTGTACATAAAAGCTACGCTACCTGCTGCTTTATTGTTAAAAATTCTTCCACTTCCGAATTATGTTTCTTGGTCGAAGCAGTAAAGCTATGTAACAGAAAGGATAATTTGTTTGTTTAGCAGACCGCAAAATCCTCTTTTCTCTTTTAAATATCATGTGTATATTTGATAAATGTAGTTAATAGCATCCTTGAACTTTACTGAGTTAATGGTGCGATAATAGATAATAACCTGTTTGGATTGAAAGCTCTCAAAATGGAGTTATCTGGTTTGGTTTGTTGCCAAGTGCACTGTTGCATGCTAAAAGTAAAATACGAATCATTCTACCACGGGAATGAAATCTTAATGCAAAACTCTGAACAAGTTTTTTTTTTTTTTTAACAGGGCTTATTTTTTCTCCAAATAGATACTAAATAGGTGGAACGTATTCAATATATTAAAAGACATACAAAATTTGAACTTATGTCAATGACATCTATTCCGGGAATTACATTCCTCATCTTATTCAAAAACTTTGGTCGGAGGAAATTAAGAAAGTAATGTACTCATGTCATAAAACAATTCTAATTATATGTCAACACTAATGTTATGTAAGTTAATTTTTATAGTAACTAGTCCAAAAATTCTAATAAATGTTCTTTAAAAATACTTTATGGTATAAACATGCACAACAATTAAATTTGGAAATTATTGGATAATGTTGCAATCACTGCAATAAGAAAATAAGCATCCACTTAACACAGATGAAGATGAAGAGAATTTAGGTACCATTTCACTTTTCTTGCCTTAATAAGAACTTTATAGCAACTAAATTTTGTTATTTTCTTGTTAAGGGAATGCAAGTCTTACGAGACAAGAACAAAAAAAAGTAAATACCAGATCGGATCGGATATGTAAAGAAGATTGCATAAACCAGCGGTTTCAAGAAAATGATACATTACCATTCTATTCACAAATGCTGTACAATTATTTCAGTTAATCATCATTAGTTTATTAAGCAAAGGGACAAAAAAATATTGTAATTAGATCTCACTATAAAGGAACTTGGGAGGGAGCGGCACCCAGGCCAACCTACCATAGGAGTCAGCATGTAAAATTCAGATTAGCCCACTGTGTCATGTGTCGAGGAAAGTAGATTCTATAATCCCAGCAAGAACAGTCAAGAAAAGTGGTATACTTGGTGTCAGCCTGTCAGCAGGTTAAAATGCTTTACAAAGGTTGTTTGGCTTCATGTTAGATGAACCTTGTTGAGCTATCGGACCTGTGGGACCACACACCCTGCTCCTCTTTGGTTCAGAAATCCTCACATGTGAAATTGCAGAGGCAAGCACATCAATCAACACACATTCATCCTGATTATCTGAAGTGCAACTTTCGGAGAATGAACCCTCGTTAAGTGAGTAATTATCTATCCTTGTTCCTCCTAACCCTGGTTCAGGAACAGCAACAAGCTGTGGACATGTTGCACCAATTTGGTTCTTCAATTTTGTTTTGATGGGCAGCATCGTCAACGTCTGTGCCGTGTAGAACAATATCCATGGATGTCCTGAAATTAAACCATAAGGTTAATATAACACGCAAACAGTCAACTTAAAACTATCTCAAACATTAAAGGTATTGTTACTTTTCTTCTAGAAAATATTTGGAGCACACTTTTGAAAGAGTACCATTATCATGTAAGTGGAACGTGTAATGAAACAAAGTATTGGAGGATTAGCAGATAAACAGTTATGCCAAAAAATAAAGGATAGATACACAAGTACAGAAGGGTACAATCATTTAGCAGCTAGTCAAAGACTGATATAACAAGACTATTTATTTGTGATAACAGGTAAATTTGAAGTAAACTTGCATATATTCCGAGTTTTGATTATTTCAATGAAACAGTCTGTGGAAGAGAGAGAGCTATACAACAATTCTGCGCGAATTCATCACGCAAGAAGGAAGAAAGATAAAACAGGCAGTCTACAATACATTCATAATATATCATGAACTTACTAAGTACTTCGTCAGCTGATATCCTCGCTGAAATATCCCTTGTCAGCATTCTCCCAATAAGATCTCGCGCAGGTTTAGATATTGATTCCCACATCCCAGTTTGGAAATCTAATTTGACGGTCTTAATAGCCTCAAAAACTGCTTCCAATGAATCTCCTTGAAATGGAAGACTGCCAACCAACAGAGCATGCAGAAGCACTCCAGCACTCCATATATCCACCTTCTCAGAGTATCTTCCTAACAATACCTCCGGGGCAACATAGGCAGGGCTTCCAGCCAAACCAGTCAAGTTCTGACCTGAGATAATACAGCTTTTTAGTTAACAAGACATTGATAACTGTTTGATCTATGGAGCCAGACCCGAAAAAAAAAATTGCCAAACACAAAATGATATTTGCAATTGCTTGAAATAAGATGCAAAAATGTGGACCCTACTACAAAATGTAATCACTTTCAAAACTCGTGACTGTTTTAAGTTGAAAGCTCATTATGGTGAATTCCTTCAATTAATGCACGGAAACGGGAATAAATAAACATATGGTAGGAACAGTAGCATATCTGCCTAAGCCCCATACATTTTTTTTTCTTGATAGATACTGAACTGGATATATTTTCACAAAAGGCATATTGGAATCAAAGTTAAGGAATCAAGACAAGTTTCACATGTTACCTTCGGAAATTCTCATGGCCAAGCCAAAATCTGCAAGCTTTATTTTCCCAGAAGCTGTGAGCAGTATATTCTCAGGTTTGATATCTCTGTGCACAACTCCCATGTCATGACAATAGTTAATAACCAACATCACTTCCTTGAGTACATTAGCAGCCCGCTGTTCTAAATACGGACCATCCTTAACCATCTGATCGATGAGCCGTCCCCCAGAGCACAATTCCATCACAAGATGAAAGCAATCAGCCTCCTCATAAACTGCTTGTAGTGTCACAACCCCAGAATGTCCGGACAAGTGTTGCATTATCTCAACCTCTCGGTGGACCGTCTCCTCCCCCTTCCTCAGAGTCTTACATGCATATTCTGCTCCACTAACCCTGGACCGACACAGCCAAACAGACCCAAACTTGCCTTGCCCAATGGTCTCACCAGACACATAATCATCCTCAATCTTCTTCTTCCTGCCCATCTGGGTAGCAACATCAATGCATCCAATCTTCCTCTTAAGCCCTCGCCCGGGCGTGATCAACGAAGACGTCCCACAAGGCGGGGCAGTGGCAATGCCGGCAAGTCTTCTTTGAAAGGAAGCAGCTGGCTCAGTGGCAGCATCCTCCTCCTTACAACACCTCTTCTTCAGCCTAGAACAATCCTCTAGCGAGTAATGGGACTTCAAATTCGACGAAGCAGAGGTAAGATTAGGACCCAACATAACATGCAGATCCGCAGACGCATCAGTCTCGCTTCCTTTCCTTTTCTTCCTCATAACATCGGTTCACTTTAACAAACTCTCACCACCCTCAAAAATCCCAAGATCACAACAACCCCATCACCCAAGCAAACCCCTATTTCACACTTTGATCCGTCTTCTACAATCAATACAGATAACATCAACAATAATTGAAAACCCGTCCGATATATACATACACATATATACGTATGCATGTATTATTATATTCACAAGTACATCCAATTTCAAGAAAACACCGCCATTATTACACGGCACGCAAAAAGGGAAAGGGAAAAGGGGAAACCCCCGTTCCCCCGCCACGAGAATGAGGAAGAGAAGAACCAGAAACTTTTTGGTTGCGTGCGAGAATTAACATTTTCCCAATGATCAAGCGTGGCTTACTAATAATAAAAGAGCAATAATTGGACATAAAAAAATTAGCGCGAAAAGAACGAACCTCTTAGGTTTGGAGCGAAGGAGGGTCTGGAATGGAAGAGAAGAGAGAAAGGGAAAAAGGCGTTTGGTAAAGAATAAAGGGGAAAGGGAAGAATGGCGGAGAAGATTGGTGCAGAAACCCTAAAAATCTTGGATCCAAGAAGTAGGGGAAAATAGGTGAAATAAGAGTTATCTTGTTGGTGAAAAAAAAGGAAGAGTCTTAGGCCTATGGTGTGGTGAAGTGTGTTCTTTTCTTCTTTTCTAAAAATCTAACCTAACTTGCTTCAGGAGAGGGTTATGTTATGCGGTGGGCGCGTCCACGGTAAGCTCATGGGACTGCTCACACCATAGATTACATTTGTTTGGTAGTATTTCGGTTCCCTCACGTGCCATGCGGATGTTTTTGGGCCCACTTCTCACGTGATTTCTAATCTGTTTTTGGGCCCACTGCTGTTTTTGGGCTCACTTCTCACGTGACTCCCCACCACCACTATTCATGTTGCGTTTCTATTAATCTAACAAACATCAATCAATATTTCAAAATCATACACACAGATGAATATATATATATATATATTTTGACTTTAATATCATATAATCAAAAGTATACATCTATGTTAAGATATACTTTATGCTATACAATTTTCCTACCTAAATTTAGTTCATATAAGTGATAATGTTTATTATCAAATCTTGACTTTTAAGAATTGTATATTTTCAAGGGTGATGATGTATTGTTGATTACTTCATACTAATCAAGTGATAATAAAATGGAACCGATCCTTTACTAGAGTAAGAGTGAAAAAAACACATTGGATTTAGTTTTTTTTTTAAGTATTCAAGTTTTTTTTATATAAAAAATAATTATTATTTATTTTTATATTATACTGAAATGGAAAAATAATTAATTGAGATTAAAAGATAGTTAGTCAAGATCTTATATCGAGATTCTGTATCGAAATTGAAAGGTAGTTGATTGAAATTTTATGTCAAGATCCTAAACTGAGACCGATATCCTATACCGAGATTAAGAGGTAACCAATAACTAACTGAGATCTTGTACAAATATTATTGAAAAGTAGGACTTAAGATTAAGTCTGAAATGTTCTTCCAAGTATGTATAGTGCACCTAATTATGATAATTATCTTAAATATATGTGTAATGTCGGAATTAACCTATAAGATTCCAATAATATAGGCCCATGATGAATAGTGCGTATTCATGATGCAGTTATCTATAATGAAAGATATGATTCTTAGAATATTAATTACTATAACACTATATGATGAAAGATATGACTCTTGGAATATTAACTACTAACTTCAGTGTCAGATAATCTTTTTCAAATAAAAAAAAACCAATTAATTATAGATTAAGATACATGAAGGCTACCATATAGTTTTTTTTAATTAATTAAATGTTATTGAGACGTCTAATAAAGGCTTAGATCGAGTACTTGAGAGAACACCCATATGCCTCGCCTTACAATCCTAAATTGAAAATCAAAAAGCAAATCAAAAATTGAAAAGCAACGTAGTGTGACAGCTGCACAAGAACAACTATAATATATAATTTACATCAATATTATATAAGAGTCGATAAATAATAATTTTCTTGTATTCATGTTGAAATTCACCTTTTTCCACTTCTTAGAAAAATATATTTGAATAACATCCTATGAAAAATTAGATATAAAACTCTTCACATTGTCTATTTGGAATGTGGTTTCCATGGCCTAGGCCAAACACTACACTTTTTTTGATTAAGTTAAAGGTTCTTCATAATTAAGGGTAGAGCACGTTCATTGTGCTGAAAACACTATTAATAAATCATTAAATTTGGGAGAAGCCATATTGGCACACTCAGTCCATATGACACACTCTAGAAAGAAATAGAAAGCTTAACAGATTAAATACAATTGAAATAGAGAACAAAAAATATATAGGAACGAGTTTATTTTAAATAAATTTGACTTTATTCATAAGTTGGATTTAAGAAAGAACTTAGGAGTTTGTTTTCTGATTTGTATGACAAATTTAGTGAAAGAGATATTTTCATACCGTCTTTACACTGTATTGATTGTGAGTATATGTTTCAATCCTAAGTTCACCGTCTTCTTTAAATTTGCTTGCATTGTTAACATCTGAGTTATTTTTCTAACAGTACATTGAAAAAAATGCAATTGTGAAATTTGGTACCATTCTCATTATTAGAAATTCTACATCTTAAAGATTTAAAATCTTTTTAAAAATACTTGAGGAGGCAATTAGTTTTAAATATTTTTCAATCAAATTATACTTTTCATGATTTGACACTTTCCAAAAATTGTTGTGCATATTATGAACCTTATAAAATTTAGATGTGGATGGTGACTAACTTTTAAGCTTCTTTTCAGTAATGTCGTGTTCAAGAAAATAAAAAAGAAAAAAATAAATATTACTTTCGTTTGGATCACCTAATATGGAAAGAAAGCAAAGGATGAATTGTGAGGTTCACCTCAAATCTAGTACAATTGAACTGTGACGAGAAATAGAAAAAAAAAAAAAAGAGAAGCTTGTATAGTTCAAATTCCTTCATTGCCCTTTACCATATAGTCCTTACTTTTATACTAAATAATATTCAGAGAATTAATATAACATAAATAATCAAGTATGGTTACAT
>Ga0209489_105790_pt1 | contig 20869 bp, 5 predicted proteins | sample SiratrowhiteBW_FD_187527 | JGI IMG/M metagenome (GOLD analysis project Ga0209489, IMG submission 187527) | Root nodule microbial communities of legume samples collected from California, USA - Siratro white BW (SPAdes) (version 2) | ecosystem: Host-associated > Plants > Roots > Nodule | place: USA...
TTTGTTTATAACTTTAGTATATATTTCTTTTCTTTTACAGAATATTGAATAAAAACTAAATAATTGATTTAAATAATAAATGTAAATGATATAGAAATAAAATAATTGATATAATAAAATATTAAGTCCAAAATATTTTTTATCAATTTTCTCATTATCATTATTACTATGTTTATATTTTTATTTTTTCAAAAAAAAAATAAAAAATCAAGTAATGCTTTTTATTCTTTAATTTTTTAAAAAAAATATTTTATTTTTAACGATTTTTAAAGTTGTTTAGAAACTTTTCCATTTTTTCTTTCTTTTTTTTTAAAAATTTTTACCTTTTTTTTATAATTTTTGAAAATGGTTTCACAAAAACATCACTTTATTATTATTTTTTTACTTTTGTTTCCGAAAAATTAATTATTCATTCAATTTTTTAAGAAAATTTTATATTTTGTTTGAGAAATAAAAAAGGTCCTATATTTTTTATATTTATTTTTAGACGAATCAAAAGGGTTGGATATCAAGATGTTGTAAAACACTCTCAAACAATCATATTACATAAAGAGATAAAGGAATCAAGTGAGCAACCAAAATATATCAGTTGAAGATCCTTAAAACAACATGTTTTAACACGAATCAAAGCAATAAGGGTAGAATAATAGGACAATAGAGTAATCAAAATTATATATACATAGAATAATAGGACAATCAAAAGAATCAACACTGTGATTCTCTGTATGTTTTTTCGTATCTATCCACTTGCATCTATCCACTTGCTCACTATGCATATTTATACTAATTCTAGTCAGCCCACTCGTAATTCAAATTTTAAATCCCTTAATTTCTAATTATTCCCACTTAATTATAATTTGTGAACTGCCAATTGATTATTCTCTTTTAATTCAGATTCAAATCTATTAATTCCTAATTATCCCTGTTAAATCCCAAGGACGAACAAAGACTGAAAAATGAGCAGAATTGTACCATTATTACTGTTATAACCTCAAATTCGAAAATAAAATGAATATGGGGAATAAATGTGGAATATTGGAGGTAATGTGGTTGACACATTTTATTATTATTATTATTTTAATTCATTTTCTTTTCTTTATTGTTTTTTTCATTTTTACATTTATTGAAAGCAACCTAAATAACACAACAATAAAAATAAAAATAAATACTTAAACCTTTTTTTTAATTTTATTTTAATATTATTATTATTTTGAAAGATATATTTATTATCATTATTTTTTTTACTTTTCGAAAAATAAACAAATTATCTAATTACTATTTTAAAACATTAACCAAATGGAGCCTATAGAATAAAAAGGATGAGCATAACAATTCAAAAAGAAAATGCCTCAATCAGTAGACAATCAGCATTTAATTGAAAATCATCAGCATTTAATCACTATTAAGCACAAAATCGTTTGGAATTAATCAGAATAATAATCAGATCAACTATTCAAATTTCTAGCCTTTCTAATTTTTTTTTTAATTTTTTTTCAATTAATTTTCGTATCATTAATGGGCATCAGAAAAGGCAAGCAAAAAGAGAGGATGTGACATGGCACCACTTTAATGACAAATTTTATTTATTTATTTTTTTAACAAATTTTGAATACAATGATTTTCCTTACTTTTTTTTTTCTTTTTTACGAATTTTATTTTAACTTTATTCATAAAATAGAATAGAATCAAAACTTTTTCTTTTTATTTAAATAATAACACACATTTTTATTTTTATTTTATATTATTTTATATTTTAGAATAATTTTATTTGTCCGGACGAAATTGGGTGTTGACAAAAAGGTTCACAACAAAAAAAGTTCACGTAGTTCTAAATTTGAGAATTTGTTTGATGATATTTAATATTTTAATTTTGTGAAATTTTTATATTTTTTATTTTTGAAAACTATTTCATTTTATTTATTTTGAAAACTGTTTTATATATTTTTTATTTTGAAAAACTTTTTTATATATTTTTAATTTTAAAAATTTGATATTTTATTAACTTTTTGGAAAATATTTTATATTTTTTCTTGAAAATTTGGAAATATTATATATTTTTTGAATATTTTCACAAATTTATTTGAAATAAAACATTATTTATTAATTTATTAAGAAAACCAAGGGAAAAAAAAACTAATAGTAATAATAATAAAAAAAATGATTTAGGATTTCTTTTAGAGTGCTTTGATGGGGATCAAGGTTCCTATTTAGTGTTATGGTGTTCTCACTTCCATGATTCATTGAAATTTTAAATATTTTGAGGATTGAGGTGGATAAGTGTTTAGTGGTTATGTTTTATTTAAGTATTTGTTATTCTGTAGTTTTGAGTTCCTGTTCCTATTTGAGTATTCTAATGTTTTTGCTTCCATTATCTACTGAGATGGAAATTGTGATAGGAGTAACATTAAGGATTGAGGGTGGATAAGTGTTTAGTGGTTCTATTTAAATATTTGTTGTTCTATGTGGTTTTGAGTTTTTATTCATGTTTGAGTACTCAAATGTTTTTGCTTCTATTATCTACTGAAATTTAGGTTATTTTTTTGGGTCTCCTGAGTCTGTGTAAAACAGTAGCCTCTAGAAAGAATTAAACAAGATGTGCTTAGAGCCACATCTCCAGTATAACAAAAACTAAGTATGAGAGCATTTATGATATAACGAAAACAAATTTATAATACAAATTCATTTACAAACAATACAAAATACTAATATTCATGATATTGAAATTTCAACATGTTAAAACAACAAACAAAACAAGGATAAATAGATTAAGAACAAAGAGAACAATCACATAAGACTAAATGATTAAGACATACAACTTTCACAAAATTCAAAATTCACCTCTTAATTCAAGCCTCTTTCCGTATGTAATTTTAATGCTCTCTTAAAAGAAAAAACTTGTCCCCTGTTATTTTTGGTCTTTTTCTTTTATAAAGATTTATTCAGATCTCTCAATTATTTTTTCTATCACTAATATGTTCAAATTTTATTAATTATTATTTTTTTAATTCTAAATTAATTTTCGTACATTAAAAAATAATTTTTGAAAAAATAATTAAGTTATTTAGTGGAGAGAAAGTGTAAGGTGACACTACTTTAATAAAAATTTGTTATTTTTTATTTTTTTAACACATTTTTATGGATTATTTTAAGATAATCAACATTTTTTTTTATTTTTTTTATGAATTTTATTTTAAAAACTTTAGTCATAAAATAAAAATAAAATCAATTCTTTTATTATTTATTTTAAAATAACAAAATATGATAAAAATATAATTTTTAAATTTCAATTTTTTTTAAATAATTTTATTTGCGTGTACGAGATTAGGTGTTGATAACAACTTTACATATTTTAATAATTTTCGCTTAGTAAAAATTTCAAATTTTCCAAAATAAATAACTATAACACTTAATTTTATTCAAATACTATACATTTCCATTTAATAAATTTATTCAAAATTCACGAAAATAATAATAACTCTTAGATTATTATACTCTTAAATATAATAATAAGTTATCGTATATAACTAACTTAATAATAAACATTCAGTTGAACAATTGATAACAATACCAAGATGCCCAAGTTCGTTTCCTAACGAAATTTCAAAACTTTAATATCGTTTAATTGAAATATCAATCTTTTTCCGATAAGATTTACCACAATTAATATGCAGCAAATTTCCTAAGTATATCATAAAAGTAAGATTTGACTGGCCACTGGTACTACATAATTTGCGCTAAAAAAAGTCTATCCTGTCATTACATCGTTTTATATATTTATGAATTATTACATTTATCTGCCTTTTTATTAAATATTTTTCTCTATAATCAATGTTTGAACAAAATATGCAATCATAAATCAAATCATTGACCATTCTTAACTTCCTATACAAGCTTTTTAAGTACCCTTATGCGGTAGATTTTTCCTATGAATGTTCAACAAGTTTATTAATTAGACACTTTAATCCATGTTTTTCTATTACTTTAATTAAACATTAATTAAATATCTTTTACCTTAGTCAGACTTACTACACCATTAAACTGAAATATATGTTAGATTAATGTTGATGAAGATATACATTAAACACATGTTACTTATACTAACATAATATACCAACACAAGTCACAAAGTCATAGGTCATTGAACAAGAAAAAAAAAAATTCACAGGTTTTATTTGATTATTTTACATCAGGTCCAAAATATACCAAACACAAGTCACAAAGACTAGCTCAATAACCACACCTCTATCAGTGAAACCTTAACATCATTCTACTGTGACTTGTTTCACATCCTTTTTGGGGTTCTTAGTCCTAGGGACAGTGACAGTTAAGACACCATCCTTCAACTCTGCCTTAATGTCATCAGCTTTGGCATCATCAGGCAAAACCAGGCTTGTGTTATAGTATCCATAGCTACTTGCTGACCAATGCTCATCATCATCCCCTTCTTCTTTCTCTTCCTTGTGCTCCCCCTTTATTGTCAGCACCCCATCATCAATGGTGATCTTCACCTCCTCTTTTGCAAGTCCTGGCATCTCATACCTCAGTTTGTAATGATCATCTCTCTCTTTCACCTGACCACTCAGAGACCAAGGTGTCAGATTCATGCTCTCAAACACCCTGTTCATGTTCTCAGTTGCCTGCATCAGTGCATTCCCAAGCCCTGAAGGAAAGAACTCTGACAACCAAACACAAAGTGTAAGTGTATGTAAGCCTTTTATCATAAAAAAAAAAAACCTTACATTTCATACCATCACCAGCATCTTAATTTATCATCAATTTGTCACCTTTTATCTTTTAATGCAAACTTTTCCATTAGATTCAAATCCAAATATCTAATTCAGTCAGTTACTCATACTTAAATAAAACAAAAATACAGTTTTTATAGAATTTTTATCTGTGTTTTATCTATCTGTAACAGAAAAGTGTATTATATATACTAAGATTGGTAAGAGAGAGTACCGTAGAGAGCAGGAGGGAAGTCACGATCAGGGTTTCTCCAAAGCCATCTTCTGCCCCTCCTTCTTGGGAACAACCTATTAGACTTTTTCCCTTCAGTGACAGCAACTTCAGAGGCTTCAGATTTTCCTTTATCCCCTGCTGCTGCAGTGCCAAACCTTTTGAGCAGTTCATTGTTCCACCTCTGCTTGTGCACACCACCAGAACCATGGCCAGCCAAAGAAGATGAAGCAAACAACTTTTGTTGCAAATTTTTCAAAGTCAAACGTACCAAAGTCATGTGATGAGCTTGATGTTGAACTGCTGCTTGTTATCTTTGTCTCTTGTGTTTGTTTTTGCTGATAGTTGAGTGAACTGAGATAACTTAAATATATAACACTAGGTTGATTCTGGTTATTCACTTTTTTTTTGGCTTTGGATGCTTAGAGAAGTGTCCATGAGATTCTAGGATGTTTGGAGAATTCTCGTTCTTTCTCAGACATTATATGAATTCACGAGTGTTCCAGAGACAATAACTTCAAGTACCTGTGTTCTTAAGATTTTATTTTATTTTATCTCCTTCTGGTTTTGACGAATAAAGATACAGTCCAGAAATATTACTCTGATCGGTCCGGCCCAAATTCAGAATCCAATTTACATTTAATCACACATTTTATTATTAAACTATTATTATCGTTCTTACAAATTGTACCGTTCAAACATTTTTTCGTTCTTAATTTCAGAATTTTCATTTTCCAAGTTTACATATATTTACATTAATACTAATTCATTATAAGATAGATGAACATGGAGATAATATTTGCATTATACTTAAAAAAATACATTATATTTTTAATTTTTTAAATAAAATTTCCTCCTTATAAAAAATTACAATATAGGAAATAAATAGTCAATTAAACAAAAATTCTACACATATATACATATGTACTATCATCTCTTTCGGTATATAATTATTATAATTTAGATTAACAAAAAACAACAAATACACAGAAGATGGTAAGTTAGTGTTTTAAGATTTGACATATATGCATCTAATAAATTATACACTTATAATTTTATAATTTATTTAAATTATTTAAATTATTTAAATTTCATTCCTTCATTCTAAAAGAACATATCCCATAAATTCTTTAAGCATATATAATAAGTGTTTAATTCTCAGTTAACTGACTACTTCACATATCATAAATTATAAATATCAATATTACGAGCACTTAATCTTATTTTCACAAATATATGTGAATTGAATTAAACTTAAAGATATGGACTTATTATACAATTAAAAGACAGTGAAAAATATATCATAAAAGTTAGATTCTTGACCTTATTTATAATATGCTTTGTCAAAATAATGTAAAACTCGGTTATGATACATTCATGAAATCATGACCTTATGTAATAGATTTTTGCTATGAATGTTCAATAATTTTATTAATTACACACTTTAATCCAAGTTTTTTCTATTACTTTAATTAAACATTAATTAAATATCTTCTACCTTGGTCAGATCTACTCTACCATTAAACTGAAATATACGTTAGATAAATGTTAATGACGATATACATTAAACACCTGTTACTTATACTAACATAATATATATATATATATATATATATATATATATATATATATATATATAATGAAAAAATTAACTATTATAATAAAAAAAAACAGGTCAAAAATATATTAAAGAACTTAAAAATATTTCAAATATCAGTTAAAAAGTAATAAGAACAAAATACAAATAAATACGTTTTCTCATGAAGTTAAATCCAAATCTTTTCATTTATCAGATATCCAATTTTTTTCAGAAAACATTGTATATTCTAAACAAAATTTGGTCATCTATTGTACCTAACACTTTTTTGTTAAGATATAGGTACAAATTCCAACAAGAACCCGGAGACTTTAATTCTTGAGGTTTAACTGGTATGAAACCAAATCAGAAACTGGTTATCAATAAATTGACCATTATGCAAAATTTTGGTGTACTTGGACAGAAAGGCAGAGAGAATGAAATGAAAGTAGCATCCACTGATGCAGCATGGTGTTGGCCAAGAGTTTTCCAAACTTGGCTCATGAGATGGTAGAGGTAGCCAAGGCAATCAATTAAATCAAGTATAATACAGTTATCTCATGTTCCCAAGAGAGAAATTTTCCTCATCATATTCATAGGCATGTGACAACTGATATACAAACTGAAGTATAAGCCCAATAGTCCTTCCTACAAGCAAGAACTATAATTATTTTCAGCAGCACTTCCTAAAGCCTCAACAACTCAGTCGTATAGGCCATCCTGCTCCCAGATGTCCACAAGAAAATCTACCATTTCCTATCAGTATTCATATCACAAGATCATTATATAACCATTTTTTACTAAAACTACTGCATCATGGTTGTTTGAAAGTGTAGATGCTTACTGCAAGAGGGATAGGCTGACGGAAAGGCTTGTTGCTCCCAAGTAAAGTTTCATATGTTGCATTCCAACTGCAAAGCCAATAAATTTTGGCAAGGCACAGACAATAAGTTCTGACAAGATAGGGAAAAAAAGAGAAAGAAATTCATAATTACTGAGAGAAAAGAAGTTCATCTTATTACCCAACTTGAAAAGTTTTGCTATACACCATACCAACATGAAAGAAATTAGCACACAGAACTGATCAAGACAACATTTGAAATATAAGCTAAGCTCCTGATGATGCACTTGTTATAACATAGCACCAAGGACATAATGGCTATGGAGCTTTAATATAGGTTAAATTAATTTTTCCCCATCAGTAGCAGGGGTGGCTAAGCAGATTCCTTCCAATATTATCATCCAGAGCAGATGTTTAACAGTATAACCAACCACAAGGAAACTTGTATATGAAACTCAAACAAGAAAAAGGAAGTAATGAAAATAACTTGTAGATCAATGGATTTCCAAGAAACCCAACACAAACAAATTTACAAAAAATATAATCCAAAAATGTAAGTTACCTCAATTTAGGTTCTCGTAATTGCTGTGATCGGTTTTCAGACTTTTTATTTCCAACCCAGCGTTGCCGAGTCTGGTTCCAAAGAATTAGACCTGCAACCAAAAATATATTCATAAATTCACTTGCAAATTGAAACATGATTGCACCACTAACATATCTAACAAAATCTCATTAATCTAAGGTAGATTGGAAGGTTCAGTGGGTAAAAAAAAAAGCATATCAATAGGAAAAGAGGTAAATTAACAATGTTTCACAAATGTGTGTGTCCCAAAAGAAAGGTTTATGAGGACAGTGCTAGTTAAACTGCATTTCTTAACTGAACAACAACATGCATCAGATATGTATGTTTTCATGGTACACCAAAGATGACTGGGCCCTAAAAAGGAAATAAGAAGTAACTACATAACAGAAACATCAGTTTAATGTTATCACTACATAACACCATGAACAAATACACAGTGTCTTAGCTTTACACTTTGCTTAAAATAGAGTTTGACATTGTTCAACCCACCACTTTGAAAGGCCATACCATTTCTCTTTCTCATTTCAATTAAATTACAAAAAAATCCATGTCAAAATATGAAATCTAATTTAGTAAAACATCTGCACAAAAAAAGGAATGAAAAATATCATACCATGATTTACAAATTCAGTGGGGTTGGTGCTGTTTTTTGAAGAACTAGCATGAGGAACCACAGCTTGGTTTGTTAGACTGGCTGAAGAAATGCTCCCCTGTGACTGGACGGCACTGTTGTCCATATCATGCGTGCTGGTGGTCCAGAAATCCTCTGATGAACTAGGTTTCCTCACCGAGTTACCTTTTGTTGTTACAACTCCTTTTGATGGCACATCCACTGTAGAGCTCAGTGTAGGCCTTTTATAGCATCCAACACAACCACTGCTCTGTTACAATAACATTAATTTCGGTTATGCACCACTTTATAATCATATATTTTGGCTAAAATAACCATCTTAATTCAGTCACTTCAATTTAATGGCAAATCGTTCAACACACACTGCAATCCAGTCACTTCAATTCAGAAATTACAAAACCTAAATGGTAATTTATTGACAAATTCAACCACTATACATATGCATCCTCTACTACCAAAACAGAAATGCAGGCATTAAAATCCATGACCTATCTCAAAACTTTTTCATCAATTTTCTAGACAACCGTGTAAATCAAGAGGGATAAAGGAATAGCTTTCAGGGTCATCATCCTAGCACATGATTATCAATCAATATCGGGAAAAAAATTAATACCCATATGAGTATAAAGTTAATTGCAGGGGAAAAGGGGAAAAAAGGAGTCAACTTTATTTCAGCTATGGTTGGATTCAAAAAAACATACCCCATATGCATGCAATGTCTGAAACACCCCAAAAGCCTGATTAGATTAGATCTGTGAGGAGGAATTCGAAGAAAAAACGAAGAAGACGAAACCGATTCCACAGCAATCCTAAGAATTCAATCAGAAAGCAAAAAGATTACATAAAGAAAGAGAAAGAAAATGCATAAAAGAAATGAAAAAAAAAAAAAAAAAACCTTTTGAGTTCGAAAGCCCTCCCTTCTGATGTGCAAACACTCAGATGGGATTGCTTTTGGATTCTTCTTCTTCCTCGTCCTCTTCTCTTCTGTCACAGCTGAAATAAACAAAAGGATTAATAACGAAGAGAAGAATATTTTAAGCAACAAAAATTTAATAATTTAATTTTCATTTTTAGTTTAAAAAAATATAATTTTAAGTGCAATTTAGCCAACTGTTAGAAATTTAAGAAGGTTATTCTAAAAATTAACATGCTAGATTTAAAAAATGGAATTAATAAGAATAAATAAAGTATGTTTTAGTTTTTTACATTTCTGATTCTTTAAACATTTGTTACTGGTTAATAATTCAATTTCTTAACCAGGCCAACTTTCATTATTATATTATTATATTTATTGTTGTTTTTTACTGTTGATACTTATATATAAATATATTTTATTGACAGATTAGAAACCATTAAGAGAAAACATTTTTTTCTTCTATTTCTTTTATATTATTATTCTGTATTTTTATGAGTGATAAATTCTCAATTTTTAAGACCGATTTAGTAAGTATACTACAATGAAATCTTATGTTGCTAAATAGAAAGCTATGATATTTCATTAGGTGAGATCCGACCAAAAGAAAAGTAGGGGATATAACAATTTTTGGTGAATTTAATCATTACAAAAAAATTAACTAACGTGATTAAAATAATAACAATATATAAAATTACTAGAAAATATAAAACTGTAAAATGAGTTGTAATCACTGCAAATTGGTGTTTGTCAAGTTACACCAATACATGGCCTTATAAAATAAAAAGGAAAATAATATATATATATATATATATATATATATATATATATATATATATATACACTAATTTGCCCTTGTATTAAATTAAATATATTTTCTCTCAAAGTAACATTACTGCCTATGTATTATTATAATTATAATTAGGACAAATAATAATTAATGGATGTTAGATGTTGATTAATAGATATTTGCCTCCTTGTCTTTTCTAATTCCTTCTTTGTTAGTTTTTCTTGGTCAAAGAGCTATTGATGAAGATACCATTGGGGTTTCAAAAATAGTAAATTTTATCTACTCTTTCTTACAAGTCTCATCTAACTCTCTAATTATAATAAAATAATTTCATTAGCAATTTAAAATACTGATTTAATTGACTACATTACAATTTAATAGATTAGGTAGAAGTGTTAGGTACACTCGTACACTATTGCAGACAATTAAAAAAATTGTATTTAGGTTTATGATGGTCATTACCAATACCTTTTTAATAAACTTTTTAGCTCTAATAAAATCATTTCAGTAACACTTTTTTTATTATTTTTAGTTATCAAAATTTCATTCCTAATTTCTCGTATATTTTAGCTGTGTGTTTACAGGAACATGATGTCAAAATACTATTTTATTAAATATCTTTAAATATTTCAATATTATCTTTTTTTTATTTGTTGGTGTAATTAACTTAATGAAAAACAATAAACCTCACAAATTATATTTTCATGCTCTGCTTTGTAAAATAACACTTTAGCTCCTGAATAAAATATACACAAAAACATTCTATTTTTCATTTCACTTGTCATCCAATTTTTTTTAGTTAATCACCATCTGAAATAACGTGATATAACCTGAAAAAAAATCTAACAATGTCAGGATAAAAGTGGAAAAGTTTTTTTCTATTTTTTTTAATATCAGATAATTGTTGTTGATATTGAACACGTTTAAAATTTTGTAATTCTGCTATATATAGGTGCAATTTTTGTATTATTGGTATTATACATTAATTATCTAAGTATATTAAATATAAGGGTAGACAACTCTAGTGTAGAACTATTATCCAACCAGACTTTTATATTGACTCTTGTTTTACTGGGGGTTGAATTGATTCCAGTTAATTGGGTTATAAGTTTTGAAATTTATATTTTTAAAATATTTGTACTAACTTTTTTTAGACTGTTCTTTTAAAATATATATTATTTTTAATATTTAAGTAATTAAATAATTTGATATTTTAAAAGCACTTTTAATTAATATAATAATGAAATAAATTAAATAAAAATTATATTACTGTACTAATATTAATATCATTTAACAATTTTAATTTAATTAAGTTAAGCGAAAGATTTTAGTTGTTACTAATATTACTATTATTTAATAGTTCTAGTCAAATTAGGTTGAGTGATGGGTTTTAGTTGAGTTTCATTGTAGAATTTAGTATCTAGTCCAGGAGGGATTGGGTTTAACTCAAATATAAAATAATTAATTCAGTTAAATTTTATTAGATTATCAAATATTCAATTAAGGAAAATTTCCCAATCAAATATAATATAAATAAGTTTGGCATGAGTTAAAATATTAAACATCTATTAAAATAGAGACATATTATAATCACAACAATCAAATGTTTAGTTAATATTGCTTTTATTTTGATAAAAATATTTACATCATGAATGTTTTTTAAATCAAACTAATGTTTAGTATAATAACTTAGAAGTATTGTTATTTTTTTATGTTTGAATAATGTGAAGGTATTTCCTCGAATAACAAAATAGGACTCGTAGTCGTTATGTTTGACTATTACTATATTAGTAGTTTTTTACGTACCTGTCTCGTATACAATACTATCCTAATTATTCATACAGCAATTCCGAGAGTATAATAATTACGTATCGTATGTCTATTCCGCGTACATGTACATGTACATGTTGCAAAATACTAGAACTTGCATCACGGGTTAGGATAACATGTTATACTTGTTCACGTAACACATGAAAAAGGTTTGGAATCAATAATAATCGAGTTGAATGAAACCATTAAAAACTATGAAAATATCACTAATTATAGTAAATAATTTTTTTATAGTAATTAATCATCAAACACAAAATAACAGTTTTTCTTTTATGTTTATGAAAAGAATGTAAAATAAGTAGCATAAGAAAATGAATGAGTAAACAATTTATATTTTTTACTAAATATTAAAGTCTCCTTGATCTATAAATTTACCTTGTTCTAGTTAAAAAATATTTTTGTAAAAAAATTATTTATTTAAAATGTAAACACTGTTTAATATTTGTTTATAATAATTAAAAACACTCAATGTTCTTTAGTTGGTATTCCTGGAATATTTATTAGCAATACCTTAAATATTAACATGTTATAAGGATTTAAACATTTAAGAAACAATTATATATATTTTTATATGATAAATATTTTTAGACCTTCAATGTGTAAAATGAATAAATTGTGTTGTATAGTTTTTTTTTATTTTTATTAAATGGTGTTATATAATACATTGTGAGCTGTATGAAAGATACTATCAGTACAGCTTAGAAAAGTATTAATAAAATAAACTAGTTGAACCCTAACTTCAAAAATAATTAATGTATAGTTCATATTATATTTTTTATATATATATATGGTATGAACTAAGGAGTCGCAGTTGTCACCCGACAATTGAAGATGCAACTTCATCTAGAAGAAACTATTATCTTTTTTTGACCTTTGACTAATCCCAGGTCAAAAATTTGTCCTAATATAACTATCAAATTTTAGATTTTAGATTAAAATAAATATCCCCATATATAACAAACAGGAACCATTATTGTTACGTTATAAATTTGAAAAAAATGACCGTATGCGGTAAATTTTGGATAAATTTAGTTATTCTCATTCCTTTTAAGAGAAATTCTTTTAGTTATATGCATATAAAAAACAATTATGTAATTTATGAAAATAATGACACATATTTTACCTTTTCTTTTAACTTATGCATATTTACGTTATGAGTTTTAATATCTGGAACATGAAAGAACCAAATGCAAAGTAAAATATAAATATAAATATAAATGAAGTGATACCTGAATGAGCCAATACATCATCATTTTTACATTGGGTTTCTAAAAATAAAATGTCAAAAAAAGTGTGATAGCATTTATGTAAATATTTTAAATAATTTTATGTTAAATATATTAGGATCTAACGTAATCTGTAGTTATATAGGACACTTACGTCATCCAATATAATTTAGTATATTTATTTTGACCAATTCTAGGATATTCAATGTAAAATTATTTCAAAGTATACAATTTCTTCTTTCTTCCAGTTCTAGGTGCAGCTATAGAAATATTTTTACGTTGGTTTCATTGAGATAACTGTTTTATATCTTCATTTTATTTTTGAAACTGAAATCCTTTATGTTTTGACACTAAAAAAATATTATCGATACTAAAAAATTGTTGATATTGGCAAATTATTTTTAACAATTATTTATTTTTACAGAATATCAACATACTAAAATTTGTTAAAAAAACAATTATCAGTAATTACCACCTAAAAATTATTCATTGTTGGTGATTGTCACTCTATCAATAATTTTTTATATACGACTTATCCACAAAGTCATAATCTACATAATCAGAATCCCCTCATTTTTTGAGAAATTTACAGAATAACAAACAACAAGCACACATGCAAAAAAAAAATAAAATTCAAACCAACATGTACACTACAAATTCCAATTACAAACGGAGAAAAAAACAAAAAGAAAAAAAAAATATTCAGAAGTTCATTAAACAAATTCAATATTACTGGCTAATCGAATAAAAAAGAAACAAAAGAAAAATCAAATAACAAAAAGAGAAAGTAATAGAATACATATATGAGAAAACAAAGAAAGAAAAGAGGACCTCCAAAGAGAGTCTTAGTTTTAATGTGGGTTTGCTTGTCGCTAATATTAGGATTCTTCGGTTTGAGAAATTGAATGTTATTTATTTTGGATACGTTGTGAAAAAGAAAAAACTAAGTCGTTAATTAATCGCAAAATCTTGATTTAATCATGGAATTTTAGACATATTTATTTGGCAGTAAATAATAAAAATATTAAACTCTAAACCTTAACAAATTTAATTTAAATGGACCATAGGAGTAAGATATATTTGTTTGGTTGATGTAATTTATTTTTGTTGTAGTACATTTATTTAAATTAAATTAGACTATTTTACTCAACTTTTAAGTAAGATTGTTTATATTAAATGAGATGTGTACTGGTTGTTGTGTGTATATCAGGTCTTGTTTTAAGTGAAAACCAGCCAAATATTTTTTAAAATATTGTTAATTTTTACATTAGATCATATCATATCCTGAGTAAGTTCACTTAAGTTTTAAAACGTATATAACTTGTTTAATCTAAACTAATTGACGATTATATAGTAATAATAAAAATAAAAATTTGAAAAAATATATAAATTTATATTAAGGAATCCATTTTATTTTAAGTAATTTACGTGAAATTCTTATTTGTTAAATGTGTACTGTTTTTCTCAAATTATCCCTGAGACGATTGAGAGTCACAATTTAATCTTTTATCTACGTAAAAATTATCATGTCTCTTTTTATTAATTGAAAACATTTATTATTTACTAAAAAAATAAGAAATAATTAAAAAATTATTAATTGAACAGATAAGTAATTAAGAAATGTTTATGTAAATAAAACCATTAGTCAGAATTTAAAATTAATAATAATCACTTAACATATAATAATTTTCACATACCTTTTCCATCTTGATTATTTTAATAAAAATAATAACATGTTTATATTCCTTTAACTTGAGTTACTCTCTAAATGTACATAGTAATAAAATAAAAATATTAAATATTCCAACTTGGTAGATTTTTCTCCCTTACCATGTTGGAATTTTTTTTTTTTTTTTCTCTTTGTTTATTTTGCATCAAGCACCAAGAATGAAGCTTCCTGAATGGGGACGCGATCTCTTTGTGTTTTATACGGCTCTTCCTTTTATGGTCAACACAAGTCCTCTGCTCCTCGTTCTCCCCAAAAGACAACTAACGTTGTAACCTCTTCCTCTGTTCCCCAAACATGGCTTCCATCTCTCAAGGTCTCGTCTTCACCTCTGCCATGCTCTTCTCCACCACTCTGCTCTACCTTGCATTTTCCAAGAACAAATCTTCCCCCCAGTTTCAAAATTCCAACAAACAAATTCTACGCTCTTGCATGTACTCGGGTAAATCAAATCTCATTCCTTTTTCCTCCCCACCTTATTTTTTTCAAACATCACTCTGTTTTCTAGTTTTGGATGACCATTTATGTTAAAATATTCAAAACAAAAAATGTGTCAAGTGAATTTTGTGATTTGGGGTGTTTAAGACGAGTTTTGTTTTTGTTTTGACAGAGGAGAAGAAAAGGAAGAGAAAGAAGAACAAGAAGAGAGTGAAATTTGCTAAAAATGTGATGGTGAAGGAAGTGGAAAGAGATAGTGAGGAAGAAAACAGAGAAGAACAGGGGAAGCAAAACAGAGTATTGACAAGCGAGTGCAAGAGAGAAACTCCGGGAAATGGTGAAATTCCGGCGAACCGAGTTGCTCTGTATAATGGGATTTTGAGGGATAGGGTGCAGAGAATGGCATGCTGTCACTGAAAAGATCCATCACCCTGTGTTTCTTCATGTAGATTCTGTATTTCAAGTTGAAACAGGGGTGACATTTTTTCATTGCAAGTTCTTTCATTTTTTTTTTTTCCTTTTTTCTCTTTTTTTTCTTCAGTGTTTCCATTTTATTAATAGATCATTTATAAACTTGTGCATGTTTATAAATAATCTTAATCAGTGTATTTTTTTATTTATATGCGATTTATACAATGAAATGAGATAAATATATAATTTGATGACAAGATAAATATTCTTGGCCAGGCTATGTTCACTCTGCCACAGAACTGGTTTTGTGGAAAAGGTTGTTTTGTGAAGAAGAAAATGAATCTGAAATATTCTTGTGGTTGTTGTAAACTTTTCAATTTATCAAATTCATGATTTTCAATTTTTTTTTCTTTATTTGTGTATCTTGCATATTTCAAATTTGTTTTATTCAATTTCTTTTACAGTGTATATTATTGTGTTTGTCAATAAACCATCATTCTATCATAAACACATCAAACAGTTAGTGTACATGTATGATTAGTATGCTATCATGATTTATTATATTAAAATTGATAAATCACCAGAATTTTATCTGTTATACATTCTGTATATCAATTTTGGTTGCTTTAAATAACATTTACAAATATTAACACATGCTATTGTTAATGTGCAAACTAATTATATTTTAACTGTCTAATAGTGCTAATTGTTCATTAGATAAAAATTTGCACGTTGATTAATTTGAGAAACTAGAATTGTTTTCATTACCAGTAAGCATGTATTCCTTAAAGTATCGAAGTCTATTAAAACTTAAACTCATTGTACATTTTTTTAAAAAATCTACACTGCTAAATCATCACACAAAATATTTGAAACGAAGAGATGTAAAAAGTTACATCAAATCAATCACATAAAGAAAGAGAAAACATGGTGAACAGATAAAGTAAGTTATGCTTCTAGATTCTTAAGTCAAACATAATTATCTCAAATAAATGTTAAATATAAACTTGATTAACTTCTATATATAGTTAGCGTGAGTTAAACGTACGCTTCCAAGATAAAAAATAAATAAATACCTTTTCTGCAAATGATCAATTAAATAGAAAAAAATCATGAAGAGAGATTATTTAAAAGAAAACATTTAACACAAAAGCAAAAATGACCGTACAGAGAAAAAGATCGACGATGCAATATTAGATAAGATATGAAGGTAGTACAAAATTAAATAAATTAAGATGAAAATTATGAAGATGCTTTATAAATCAAAATTATACCAATTTTAGCAAATATATTTCATAGTTTCAGTAGTATTTGAAGTTAAAAAGTGATAGTGAATAATAGATTGTTACATAGAGAACACAAAAAATAAAAGATGCCAATAATGTAGCATGCGAAATCATCATACTATAATAAGTGAATAATGGAACTAGGTTACCAAAGCATATTATGGTCCATTTTAAAAGTTAAAATAAAAAAATAATTTTAAAAATTTAACTTTTATAATATATTGTTTTAAAAATATAATATATAATATTATTACCTTAAATTATTAATACGTAAAACTTAAGTTGTAATTGTTAATTACAATAGACTACTTTAATATATAAAAATAATTATTTTTAATCCATTTAAAAGTATTAATTAATCATTAATCAATTAAAAACTATTTACAAAATTAATTAATCTCTCTACCTTTTTTTCATAGACCGACGATAAATAAAACTAGTAATTTTATCAGGAAACTAACTTGAAAATCCACTTATTCTCTATTTTACTTTTTCTAAAGTATGTTAGAAGAAAATATATTTTTTTCATTGAGAATTATATAGTAAATACAATATCATATTAAAATAAGTTATGCGGTTTGACCATTTTGATAACTAAAGAAAAAAAAAGAGAGAGGGAGAAGTTAAATAAAAATTTGTATAAATTGCACATTTTATTAGACCATAACATTTTATAGATTTTGGAAAATGGTTCAATTGTTATAATTGGATCAGAATTCTGTGATTGATTTGTCTTGTTAATTGGAGATTTTGCTTCAAACTATTTTTTAAATGCCCCTAGGGCTTAGTCATATCACATTTTCAAAATTTGTATTTAGTTTTCCAAAATTAAATAAAAAATGTTTAACGAAATGTGTATTATAACATGCAATACTTTGAGTAAACATAACACTAGTGATCAATCTTCATAAAAAAAGTTGACTGATTTTTTTTCCACTAAATTTATCTTTTTTTAATTATATTTTTCATCTTCAAGATTTGAAGCAGAGGTGATATTATTAACAATCACCAATAATGGTTTGACGTACAATTATTGAAGAAGTTATTCAGAACAATGAATCCTATCTGTTACTCTGACTTTCTTGAATTGAATGTAACGTTTTCACAGCCCCAAAAATTGACCAAGTTGACCAACATAACTTCAACAAAAGATGCATCTCACAATTATTAATTTATTAATGTGAAACTAGGAAAAACTGAAATATTTTTTATTTTTTAAAAAGTTTATTTAAATTCTTCTATTATTTTTATTTAATTCTTAAAATCTTCTTTCAATTTCATAGACTAATACAAAAGTGAACTCCAGCTTTAAGAAATAAATAAGTTATTTACTCTGTTTATTTCATAAATATCACGGTGGGAAAATTCTCTTCAGTAATGGCATACGTCTTTAATAATATAATAGTGATAATAATAATGATATTAATCTATAGTTATATAGAAAAAATGTTTGAATTAAAACATTTTCTATATCCTATTTTATTCTTATAATTAACATCTTCAATGATTATTATACTTTCTTAATAATTACACTCTCTAAACCGCTTAAATATTTCAAAACACACCATAATTTTTTTAATATTGACTATTTAACCACTGTCCATTATTATTATTTAACCTTCATTATCATTTTTATTTATTTTTAAAAAATATAGAGAGATACAAAGGGTCTCTTTTCTTTTTCTATAAATATATTATTGTTATGTTCTTTTCAGATAGAGAAAAAGGTAATATTTTACATTTGAGAAAAAGGTAATATTTTACATTTGAATATTCTCCTGGTCAATTTGTGCAATATTAAAAAATGTGGTATAACATATTAATTTATTTTTAAATATTTTTTTAAGAAAATCAATTCATATTTTGAAATTTTATTCGAAATAACTTCTGATTTTAATTAGGTTTTAGATTTTTAAATCTAATTATTTTAGAAAAACGAAACAAACACCTCAAAAATTAAAAGAGTTAATTTTTCAGCAGAGTGGTTTTCTTCTTAAAAAACTATAATAAACACAACTATTATCATGTTTTTCAAGATAGGTCTTATATGTCTGTCACAAAATGTGTAAGACAATGACTTAATTTTCGTTGTAATAAATAATATTTGTAACAACTTAGAAAATCTGTTATTTGAGTGAAATGGTAGAAGTGGAATGAGCACTTGATTATTATATTATTAAACTAAAAAAGCGTATTTATAGAAAAAGTAAGTAGTCAAGTCTCATTTCAACTCAAGTCATCGTCTCTTTAAAACCCCTAACCTCTTTTTCTCTGACTTCTCTCTAAGTCTTTGCTTCCATACCTCATCAGTTTCTCAAGTGGAGCCCACCGCTGGACTCGTGGCGGAGAATAGAGCAAGTCTATCCGATCAGAACCTTCGTTAGAGTAAGTTCATTATCTGCCCCTTTTCCTTGGAGCAGATTTATGTTTTTGTTTTTCCTCTGCTTACTGAGCTCGCATGTGGCATCTGAGCCATCAGACGGTGCCTCTGTGAGCTCAGTTTCCCAGTGTGTTAGTCTGATCGTTGATCAGAGGTCCTTTGGTGCAGATTCGAGTTCCTGAGGATCTTAAGCTTTTGGGAGTGTTAGAGAGAACTTTCACTGCGATTAAGGTAAGGGAAGCTAACCTTAGTGCTTGTTTGATTTACAAATTTAAGTCTTGAATAGAGAAGTTAATGATTGTAGTAATTGTACAATTTGTATCTGGTAAAGTTTCCTGCAGGTCTGAAATGTTGTATTGAATGTTGCATGTATGAGATAGTTGTGTGAAAATTGATGATATGTTGATCTGTTGAATAGATAATTTGTGCTAGGATAGATCATTCATTGTGTATGTAGCTTGATTTTCACCCAATTTAGTCATCTGAAGCATGCATGGTAACTCTAATATAGTGAATTCTGTTGATTTTTCTGCATAATTCGCCTAGGCGACATCATCTCGCCCAGGCGAGAATAGTTTCGAGTAGCAAGTATGCTCTCTGGACTGTTTTCGCCCAAGCGAGAAATTACTCGCCCAGGCGAGAAAGTAGTTCGCTCAAGCGAGGGTACACTCGCCCAGGCGAGGAAGCCCCTGGAGCAAGTGTGCTCTCTGGAGTGCTTTCGCCAAGGCGAGAAATCTTTCGCCCAAGTGAGGAGGTATTCTCGCCCAGGCGAGAGTATTTTCGCTCAGGGAAAAATAGACCTTGCTCTCTGGACTACTTTCGCCCAAGTGATAAATTTTTCGCTCAGGCGAGGGGTATTTTCGCCCCGGCGAAATTGGTCTCGCCCAAGCTAATTTTTTTTGGACTTTTTGTTTCTGAATGTTTAGCTCTTTTGGAATGCAATGTATGTATTTAGTAAAACCAATTAATTGATAATTTAAGTTTAATTATATTGATAGTTTGGTGATTTCTTTAAATGTTGAGATTGAAGTGGAGATTGAGATTTATAAGTGAATGAATGCATGAGTAGAGATCTATATTGTAATGTGATATTGTTAAGAGTGTTGATAAAGTTTGTCAAAGCCTAGGCATAGTGTTTTCAGGAAAGAAAACACCCGTGTCTTGGTTAATTAGGAAGTGCATTGTCTAAGGATCTGATCAATAACGATTGATATCCTGACTCTACTAGTAATAGGAATCAAATAGATGATCATTACTAGGTGGTGAGAGTCGAAGGAGGTCT
>Ga0209489_105793_pt1 | contig 20862 bp, 14 predicted proteins | sample SiratrowhiteBW_FD_187527 | JGI IMG/M metagenome (GOLD analysis project Ga0209489, IMG submission 187527) | Root nodule microbial communities of legume samples collected from California, USA - Siratro white BW (SPAdes) (version 2) | ecosystem: Host-associated > Plants > Roots > Nodule | place...
GTTTAAAATACATTAAAAGGAACACTTCAATTAAAAAAAAAAAAAACAGCCACATAAGTTTTGTAAAAATTAAATGGAAATAAAATTAATATTTTGCTGTAATAACCAAGAAAATGGATAACAATAACACAGTAATTTTATTTTTTTTCATTTTCTAAAACATGTTAGAAACTAAATAATCAGTTTTGGATATGATAAATATTTGAATATATTTCCAGTAAACATCTTCAAAGGAAAGCGCATGACGTCCAAAGAAAATTTCCATGATAACCTTTTCTTATATAATAAAATTAATTTACGTGAAACTGAACATGGTTTTTTTTACATAACTTCTATACTTTTTTACTTTTAATTTATTTATAAATTTGTTTTAATTCATGAAAAAAGTTATTTTATTTTTTCTCGTTCTTGTGATAACTTCTCTTAACAGCAGCCATTTTGATTGTAATTTTGACGGAGAAGAAATGAATATATTTTTTTTTTTTTTTTTCAAACTTATTATTTACTGACTGAAGGATTCGTGTGTGCTCGCATTTAAGGACAAAAACAAAACAGAAAGTTCAGTCACATAGCATTTATGCTTTTTTCTCTGTGAATTGAAAAGATTAAGGTAGAGAAGAGAAGGAAGAACAAGAGCAATAGAACAGAACAAAACAAACGGATGGGATCTTCTGAGAGACCGAGTTAAGAGAAACCTGGAATATCCCCAAATCCTAATATTTTTTCTTTTCTTTCTGGAATACAGATAACAGCGAATGATTAAATCTTTTAGCGGTTGGAGATGTTACGTCAAATAAAAATAATATAAATTTCATTTTATAAGTTAGTTATTTAAAATTTAATTAAATTTAAAATTTATTTTTTGAAATAATATTAAAATCATTCTATTCTAATATAGTTTAATAAATCTATAATTACTCTGATACAAATCAAAACAAATCCTCAATTATAATTAATTATAAGCATAAATGAACTTGAATTTCTATAAGGAAAATAAATCTGTCTCGGACTGGATAGACCTTTCTTTAATGTTATAATATATATTTGTTGTTTCCATATTCAATCTATTTCCTTTCTACCATATTCACGCAAGTTTGTCGATGCAAGGTAAAGATTTCCTCATCAGAAGAAAATAACCAATATTTTATCAATATATATTCACTTTAACCAATTTTTTTATCGGCATTTTAACCAATCTAATAATTAAAATACATAATATAATTTAAAAAATATATAAATATATAAGTATCTATAAAAAAGATTGGTATAATATACCATAATAAATATAATCATATTAGAGTATAAATAATTTTAAAATTTAAATTTTTATACTAGAAATAAAATTAAAATAATTAAATATATTTTTATATTTTAATGAGAACTTGGAATGTAAAAAGAAAAAAAAATATGAAATGTAATTGTTAGGATTAAATTTTCATCAAATATTATTCTCATGTATAAAATCAATTACCTACTTTTCAAACAAATATCAATATCAATGTTAACTTACAATAATACTCAAATCCTAATTTTTTATGTGAATAAGTCTAAACTTATTTATTAAGCGTCAATTCCTTGATCAATTATATAAATAGAATTTAATATCGTTAAGAGAGTCTTAAGCCAATAAACAAATCATGTTCCATTCTTATACATAAGTTTTTATTTGGTATTTCAATTCAGATCTTGATCACAAATAATATTTCTTAATAACCTAAGACCGTTATGGTGAAAAGTATATATGTAAAGACATACTTATAAAAATCAATATTTATTACATGAGAATTCAAATAGTTACATCTAATCCTAATAAAATAGAAAAATGAACAAGCAAGGAAGATATATATACAAAAAAGAAGAGGAAAATTCTGGAAACCTTAATTGTCATCTCAAGACTATATTTTATATTTTTCTTACTCTCAAGACTCCGGATAGAATGAAGTCTCCAAAGTGAAGGAGAGCCCATAAATCTCCAGGAATGCAAGTGGAGGTGCCTCTGTGTAGAATCCTTTAAATAGATTTTAATTTGTAACGTTCAGACTCAATCTAGTTAAAGTGACACTGGTATCAGACATAATGGGGTTGCCTTAATTTTTATTTTATCTTTATTTTTATGGGTTTTAATTCTATTTTCTTGACTCAGTTACCTCCTGTTTAATTCTTTTACAGTATTAATGTAATCTAAAGTTGATTAAAGTCTCAAATAATCAATAATTTATACTAAAAAACAAAATATTTATAAAAGAAGATAGAAATATAAAATTTAAAAAGTTTCAAATTTAAAAAGAATTATTTTTATTAAAAAAATAAATAAATAATACCATAAAATTAAATGTTATAAGTAATAAACATGAAGTAAAATTCCAGTAATATATATTAATAGGAGACTGATTCTGGGCTGAGCTGATCGAAGTAGTGATTATAAAATCTATGGCTTAAAATTTTCTTCATTTAATTATTTCGTAATACAAAGTTGACATTATAATTTTAACTTATAAAAGAAATAATTTAGTTTAGTTTTTCTTACATTTAAATATTATTTATTTGGCCTTTTTATTCTACGGGCTTTATTCGCATGTCCATTAAGGCTTTCCGACACGTTTTTGCTGAAAACCATTTATGTTGGCTTTATTGTAACCCATCGAACATGTCCTTCTGAGATTAATGAATTACTTAATTAGAAGATTGAAATGAATTAAAGATGACGCACATGGGTTCAGTTTGAACCTTCAAATGATTTCGCAACAAGAAGTTTCCAGATCTAGCTTGACACCAAAGTTGGCTGATCATAAATTTTGAACTTTGGCATAATATAGTAGCCATTCTATCACCACACTTTGACTTCAGCCGCACTGAATCTAGCCCCAAGTGTATCAGCTATCTATAATTAATTTAATTTATTTTTTTCCCATAGGCCCCCACTTCAAATTTAATTCTTCTAGTAAATGTTATTCATACAAACAGATCAAACGTCACGTGGTTATTAAATGCAACACCATGTTAATTTATATTATTTGTGATCAAACTTGAAAAACAATTTTAAGAGTCATATAGAGCAATTCCAAAATTCAAAAAAATTAATCTAAATAAAATCATAAAATATTTGTTTTGTTTTTACGTGAAAGTGAAATATAACTACAAACACCTAACTATTATAATATATATAGTATAACCGTTCTTTTTTGTATCGGTTTCAAAAGTTTCATTCTCGTTTTTCAGTTTCAAAAGTTTCATTCTCATGTCTCACTGTTTAACAGTTGATATGTTTTCTCAGTTGATACGAATTGGGGATAAGTACTGTAGTGACATATGAAACAGGAAGGGATACATGTAAAAGATATATGCTAAAGTCAGTTATAAAACGTATATTTTTCACTTGATTTCTTTTATGTTATTTATAGTGGTAATAAACCTGACACGTAATAATTTTTTATTTTTTTTTCACAACAAAAATACTGGTATTTATTAAAAAAGTGACATAAAATTCGAGATAAATAATGATCAACCATGCTACAATTTTGACCATCTAATCTTGATAGACGACTTTACCGAAATTAAAAATTGTCTTGACACTATAGTCCAATAACATAAATAAGAATGTAGGCTTTTTTCCCATTTTAGTGTAGTTTTTAATTTTAATTCTCAAAATGGGTAGAAAAAAATTTATTTACTAAAATAGACAAATTTTGCCAGCTAGATATGCATAATTTCAAACTGGTCAAAATAAAAGTGACATACTGACGATTTCAATTAATGATATTAATTAAAATCATTTCTCTCTCTGTAATCATCTTTTAATTATTTGATATTATGATTGTTAAGTTTAGCAATTAATAAAAATAATAATAATCATTATATAATAATAATTAACAAATAATTTTTTAATTATTTAGCACTATGTTTATTACTTTAACAATTAATAAAAAAATTAATAATAGTAATTAACAAAACTGTAATAAAAAAATTAAGACATACAAATTTATTTTAAATTAAAACAAAATAACATAATGATAATAATCATAATAATTCATATGAATTTAATAATAATAATTATTATTTTTAAATTAAAATAAAATAACATAATAATAATAATAATAATTAATAATAAGTGAATTCAATAATAATAATTATTTTTTAAATTAAATTTGTATGAAATTATTCTTATTATTATTATTTAAATTAAATTCATATGAATTTATTTAAAATTATTTTTATTATTATTATCATTATGCTATTTTATTTTAATTTAAAATAAATTTGTATCTCTTAATATTCATGTTATAGTTTTGTTAATTATTATTATATAATTATTATTATTATTATTTATTTTGTTAATTGTTAAACTTAAGGATGCCAGTATCAAATAATTAAAAAATGATTGAATAGAGAGAAAAATAATTTTAATTAATGTCATTAATTGAAATCGCCAGCATGTCACTTATATTTTGACCAGTTTAAAATTATGTTTATCTAGCTGACAAAATTTGTCCATTTTAGTAAATAAATTATTTTTACCTATTTTAGAAATTAAAATTGAAAACTACACCAAAATAGAAAAAAAACCCAAGAATGTAACATAGATATGGCATCGGCAAGAGGTACTAAGTATACATTTATTTCGGTAAAAGTAAACATATTTTAACTTTCTTGTGGTTTTAACAACGCATCATTTTTACCACGCTTTAATTGACCCCAAGTAATGACTAGTGGTGGGGGTTGGCGGGCCAATTTCTGTTCATTTGACAAGAAGAGGAATATGTTTTGGAATCTGAGGAAAAAGTCACACATTTGCTTAAACAAACAACCCTAGCAATTAATTGAGGTACTTTCTCTTCTTCATTCGGCTCTTGCTTTTTAACTTTCTAGAGGTGGTTGAAAAACTCATTTATGATTATGAATGTGCTCTTCATCACTTCACACATGGTTACATTCCTCAACTTCTCACATCACACCTTATATATATTACCCTTTTCCAAACCTCCAGTGTCAGCGACAATTAATATTCATTCATAACCATGTCCATGGCTAGTGGTTCAGAGTGTAGCTTTTGTATAATGGTGACAAGCTTGTTTATGTGTATAAGTTTCGCTTCTGCTCAACCAGCGAGAGCTTTCTTCGTTTTTGGTGATTCACTCGTAGACAGTGGCAACAATGACTTCTTGGCTACTACTGCACGAGCAGATGCTCCCCCCTATGGCATTGACTTCCCAACACACAGACCCACCGGTCGCTTCTCTAATGGCCTAAACATCCCTGACATAATCAGTATGAGTTTTATCCCATGTTAATTTGAAAACGGGGTCGTTTGTTTTAACATGGTTAATTATACTATAAAAGTTAATGGATTAGTGATCACATTTAATGATGAAGATGTACGTACAAACTATTTCGTTACTAATTTTAATTTTTCTAGTGATTTGGATTCTAATCTCCCATGCATGACTGAAAGCTGAGGCTGGTTTCATGTGCAGGTGAGCAGCTTGGGTTGGAGCCTACACTGCCATATTTGAACCCTCTACTTATCGGAGAGAAACTCCTAGTTGGTGCAAATTTTGCGTCTGCGGGGATTGGAATTCTCAATGATACAGGATTTCAGTTTGTAAGTTCAATTACTTTATATGTTAATTTTACTTATTATATAGCTAAAGTAATATAGTAATATATACTTGTTTTGGCAGCTGCACATCATTCACATCTACAAGCAACTGAAGCTATTCCAACATTACCAGCAAAGGTTAAGTGCTCATATTGGTGCAGAGGGTGCTTGGAGGCAGGTAAACCAAGCACTAGTACTCATCACTCTTGGAGGCAACGATTTTGTGAACAATTATTACCTGGTCCCATATTCAGCAAGATCTCGCCAGTTTTCTCTCCCAGACTACGTGAACTATATCATATCTGAGTATCGCCTAATTCTGAAGGTATCAATATTTTTCCCAATAAATTATATATATCGTTGAACCATGCATGCCCTTTCATTCCTATAGCTCAATTAATTTGCTAAGAGTTTGAGAAATTTAATAACAGAGATCTGTACTTCAAAGATTAATGCTTGCTTGCCTCAAGTTAGCAAACGAGTGTGACTATGCAGGAGACAAATAATTTGGTTGGTGAATCGTATTAAAATAGTTTTGGGTCTTGTTTAACAACATTCCTTCGAGCAATAATCAAATTATTAGATAGACTTAGTATATATTAAAAGTGCAACAAAAATGACCGGGTAGTACATTTTTAACATTTTTTAATACAAGCTTTTAATTGTCATGTTTTGTTGTTGCATTGTTCATCTTATGCATTTACGTAAAAAGTGCAGAGGCTGTATGATTTGGGAGCTCGTAGGGTTCTTGTAACGGGTACAGGACCAATGGGGTGTGTACCAGCAGAGTTGGCCTTGAGAAGTGGAAATGGTGAGTGTGACGTGGAGCTCCAGAGAGCTGCATCATTATTTAATCCACAGCTTGTTGAAATGGTGAAAGGACTCAACCAAGAGATTGGTGCTCACGTCTTCATTGCTGTAAATGCATATGAAATGCACATGGATTTCGTTAACAACCCTCAAGCTTTTGGTACGTTCACTATTACTGCTATAATTTCTCCTAAGAGGCTTCTGATTTTTTTTTGTGTACTTGGTCCAACAGGATTTGTTACATCGAAGATAGCTTGCTGTGGACAGGGCCCCTACAATGGGGTGGGACTCTGCACACCCATGTCCAACTTGTGTCCAAATCGTGATCTATATGCGTTTTGGGATCCGTTTCACCCATCGGAGAAAGCTAACCGAATCATAGTCCAACAGATGATGACTGGGTCGGTCCAGTACATGCACCCCATGAATCTTAGCACCATCATGGCCATAGATTCCAGGGTTTGATTGATGTGTTTTATGGTTTACCATTCTATTCTAGCTCTGTCTCCCAAGTGGTCACCACAGGATGTGTGAAATGTGAAGCCATGTTGTAGGTTTTCCTAGTTTTGTTTTATCTCATGATGATCACCTTGCTACTGTCATTTGTGGTTCAAAGTATGCTGTTGTATTCCTTTTGATTGCATCGTTGTGAAGATTTTTGTGTGTAGTGGAGAATGTTAATTTTGATCATGGCTTTCAACTTTACGTGCTATCCTAAAAGTGCCCTAGAAATGAGAGTAAAAGTTTGGAAAAATTACAAAACTGCTAGGACAAATTAAAAAAAAAAAAAAAGACCGTGGTATTTTGATACCCTCATATGTCATTACACTCATTTGATATTATTACATGGCACAAAAAAATTAATGTTTTATTGACTTACGTATGCTACGTTCATATCTGTTCTTCGTTTTTTACTTGGATTTCAAAAGTACTTAATAGTAAACCACACATATCAAAACAGAGGAAACCACTTGAACGCTCTTACTTTTCGTAACATTATAAATATTTTTTTCAAAATAAGATGAAACATGAACACACGAGATTCTTATTTTCCATATAAGTTAGAGGAGTTCAAAAGTATTTACCAGCAAACCACATATCAAAATAGAAGAAACCACTTGGACTGTATTTTTCAAAATGAGAGCAACATGAAAGTATGAGGTTCCTACTTTCATATCTATAACATGAGTTCAAAAAACTTTCTCAGCAAACCACATACTAAAACAGAGGAAAGTACTTGGACGTGGGTGTCATATATTTTAAAAGAGTTTCATTTCCTGGAAGTACTCCCACTTTGACTTTGTTGGATCACAAAGGAAAAGATATTCTTCTTTACATAATATTATAACTGTATTTTTTTCAAACTGAGAGGTAACGTGCACATGAGATTCCTAGTTTCCATATTTGTTAGACAAGTTCAAAAGTACTTATCAGCAAATTGTATATTAAAACAGAAAAAACTACTTGGATGCGAGTGTCATACATTTCAAAAGAGCTTCATAATTACGTGGGTCGCACAACTAATTAAAATATTTCTTTTGTCATGTCACGGTGTCAAGTGGGGGTAACTTTAAAATGGTGTGAAACTATCATTTTCCAAAGAAATGGAAAAGTTCTTCCATAACATTCTGTCATTTGACAACCGTGACATGACAAGGTATATATACATGAGAAAGGATAAATATGTAAATTTAAGACTTAAAAGACAATAAGGATATGAGAAAGCTGACAAAAGAATTCAAATTTCAAAATGACGGATGAAATGGCATTATAACCGTTATGGTAGCAGTTGTAATTATTAATTAATCTAAATTTAAGACGAAAAAATAATATAAAAATAATAAATTGTTTTATTTTTATTTTTATAATAAATTTAAATTGGAAAAAATTAAAAATATAATATTTGAATTAAAGTTTATATTTTTAATTTGTAAAAAAAATCTAAATAATTACTAGTAGAAATGAAATAAAATTTTTGAGGTATTTTTTATAAATAAATATTAATTAAATTTAATTATTATATCATCTCGGTCTAAATTGTTATTTGTTTCCAATTTCACAAAATTTGATCAATAATGGTTAGTTTTGAACAAAAAGTGAAGAGCAAAATAAGAAGAAAGAGAAAAGGGGAAGATACAAAGTGTACAACAAAAAGAAGAGGAAAATAAACAAAAATAAAAAGGCAGAGTATTTTTATCACCAACTCTCTATTTCTCTTGGACTCACAAATGAAATAAAATTATTCTTTTACACGTCAACTTAATTTGTAAAAAAAATCTAAACAATTAATAGTAAAAATGAAATGAAATTTTTTAGGTATTTTTTATAAATAACTATTAATTAAATGGTTTAATATTATTATTAATAAAATAGAAATAATCATACTATTAAATGGTTTAATATTAAAAAATAGAAATAATAATAATAATATTATTATTAATAAAGTAAATATTCATGCAATACTTACTTAATATGAAAATATTCTTATATTTTTTTGGTGTATTTTTTCAAAGTTTTCACATATATAATATTTAATTATTATATTATCTCAGTTTAAATTGTTATTTGTTACCAATTTCACAAAATTTGATCAATAATGGTTAGTTTTGAACTAAAAGTGTAGAGCAAAACAAGAGGAGAAGAAACGAAGAACAAAAACGCAGAGTACGTGTTAATTTTAATCACCAACTCTCTGTCTCTCTTAGACCCACAAATGAAACAAATTATTTTTTTACACGTCATCGTTGTCAAGTGGTTGTATGTCACGTAAGGTTATCAAAGTATCAACACTAAAAAAAAGGATACACATATCACGATTATATAACTTTATTGTGAAAAAATCGTGTTTTATAAATATAACTTTACCTTTAGATTTGAACTCCAACAAATGTTGTGATTGTCCTCGACGACTTTAATGTTAGTCGTAAAGTCACGTGGTACAATCATGACTTTGATTATGTAATCTCGAGTTCATTCTTTTTTAAACTAAAGTTCTTAGTGTATGACACAATTTTAGTGTAGTTAGGCTTGCATGGAAGTCATGCAGGAGTACAACTTCAATGTTTTATGTTTACATGGAAGTTGTGTAAGGGCGTACAACTTCTTTGTTTTTCATTTCATTCCTTTTCTTTCTACGCATGTATGTATCTCTTTTATCTTAGTGTATTGTACACACATGATTTTAAGATTTTTCGAGAAGGGTTTTACCAGACCAAACACGTGAATCATAGAGGACAAGTTTACTTGCATTCTCTTTGTTGTGTACTCTCTTTTGTTTCATCTTTCTCGTTTCATTCTCTTCATCGTCATTACTATGTGGGTGGGTTTGATTTATACATAAACTAGTTTATGAGAAATTTATTTTAAAGCTTTTGTGGATATGTAAGTATTAGAAGTTGTGCTTCAACTTCAAATACACAATTTGATGAAGGATCCATTCCTTATTTTCTTCTACATTCCTTGGCAAAATGAATAGTTGATTCCTATTGGCTACAAATATTCATGTGTAATTGATAATTATAATTTTAATGACACTTGAAACCTTTACTCATGACTTTCCTGGACGGTAATTAATAGTAAATCCACTCTTTTAATTAAGATTCATTTAAGGGTTTATTTAGGTCTTAATTTTTATTTCTACTAATCTTGTATTTTTAATGTAGATAGGTCTGAAGGAACATTCACTGTGGGTCTGGTCAAATAAAAGCCCAAGATTCCTTCTCTAAACCAAAACATAATGAAATATGAGTATAAATTCGAGAATAAAAACTATAATATTTCATAAACAGATTTGGAAGTAAATAATCTGCAAATTTACAAAGATGTGAACAATAGAGTTGCAATTGACATGAAAATAGAATTTGAAAAATCTGGAAAATTGAAAACTGAAAAACTGTGAATAGAATCTGAAGCAAAACATTCTCCCAAAATATTTGGAGCGAAGAAACCTATAAAAAGACACAAGCTTCAAGAGAAAAATCAAGTTTCAGTGGTATTCATAAAATAGAGCACTTTAGTGTTCTTAATTTTCTTCCTTATAATGTTTTCATTTTGCTTTCTTATGGAAGACTAAAGTCTTTTGGGTTAATTCTCTTGTAATTTCATGATGAATTACACCTTTAGCAGGTTGCGTTACAAGATAATCTTTTTGAATTTTAGTTAGGATCTACACCAGCCCAAAAAGGAGATGAAGAAGAAACTTCCCAAGAGATAACAAGAGTTAGCGTAACTGACTTGGTGACATGGAACATTAGCTTGTGGAAAAGACAATAAAAGGATGAACAAATATTGAAACATGGAAATAAGAAGTAATTGAAACATAAAATAGAATGAGAAAGATAAATGAACACGTCACCTTCAGGATTGGAAATCTTCAGGGATTAGAGAAGGAGGATCCACCACTCGAGACTCAAGATAAGAATCAAAGAAAGAGTAGAGATACAACTTAAAAACTCTCGCAATTTCTCAAAGAAATTTTCATTCATTCACTTATGTTTGTATAAAATAGAGGACTCCTATTTATAACAATCATGGATGTCCAAAGTCATGTGTTTAAAAAAAGATTAACAAAGTTTACTAGGATTAAGATTAACTAATCTTCTAGAAGTGCATGAGGTAGTTAGGAAGGTGCATGGATGAGCAAGTGGCAGTTTTTATTGTTCATGAAGGTGCATGAGACAGTTTGGATGCAACGATGAGGGTTGCAATTAGTGGACACGTCCTCATGTGTATCAGGTACTAAATGTATTAGTGGACGCATGTTTCATTAATTAGATTCTATTGAATTGATTAACATATCTTTATATCTTTGATTAGTTCAATCCTATTTGGATATTGAATTAATGATATATCTATTAACTGATGAAGAATTCTTCGTTGAAAGAGGTTGAGAGTCAATCTGCTTCTTTACTATTTTAAATCGTTTGCTTTATTTTTTTGCATTTTAACCACAATCCCCCTTTTACTTTACTGTTATTACTAATTTTAGTTGTTTGCAGATGAGTTTTGAACATTGAATAATTAGATTTACTATTGGATTCATTGAGATACGACTTGGGGTTAACTTCTTTCTTTTTATACTATTATCTATTTGGTATTAGACGGTTTATAACTATGTTAGATGGTCAAAAAATGAATCGCATTAAATTTTCTCGTGAAACAACAATGATCAATGACCAATATAACTATGTATTGAGAAGGTATTTCAAAAATCATAGACGTTGATTTTTCAATAAAATAAATCCGAATTGATGCAATCTTTCCAGATTCTATTGAATTGATTAACATATCTTTATATCTTTGATTAGTTCAATCCTATTTGGATATTGAATTAATGATATATCTATTAACTGATGAAGAATTCTTCGTTGAAAGAGGTTGAGAGTCAATCTACTTCTTTACTATTTTAAATCGTTTGCTTTATTTTTTTTTTGCATTTTAATCACAATCCCCCTTTTACTTTACTGTTATTACTAATTTTAGTTGTTTGCAGATGAGTTTTGAACATTGAATAACAAGATTTACTATTGGATTCATTGAGATACGACTTGGGGTTAACTTTTTTCTTTTTATACCATTATCTATTTGGTATTAGACGATCTATAACTATGTTAGATGGTCAAAAATTGAATCGCATTAAATTTGCTCGTGGAACAACAATGATCAATGACCAATATAACTATGTATTGAGAAGGTATTTCAAAAATCATAAACGTTGATTTTTCAATAAAATAAACCCTCATATTTTAGTTCTTGAAATTGTAAGCCATATAATATCAAATCTCCAACTTCACGAAGACATTACAAAAAAGAGGAGTAGAAAGAAAAAGAGAGCACGAAGAAAGAAAGAGGAGGGATTGAAAGTGCATCGTCTTTTTGAAGAAGAGGTATGTTTCAATTTGGTATGGTAATGTTTATGGTTCCTCTGTCGTTTCTATTTCCTAGTTCTTACACTGTTTGTAACATAAAAACTAAAGTAAAAAATTTCAAATTTCTCTTTTTATTGTTTTAAAAAATTCATCTTTATTGCATTTTCATTCTCGGAAACCCTATACTCTTATTCCTTTGCACGTACCCCACCATGTTGCCGCCATGCCCCTCCAAACAGTACCACGTTTTCATACGAAAACAGCACCTAAAACCATCATCATGAACCTCTTTTCACCATAAGAATGCCATGAAAACAGCCCCTCTAAACAGCACCATGTTTTCATACGAAAACAGCACCTAAAACCATCATCATGAACCTATTTTTACCATAAGAATGCCATGAAAACAGCCCATCCAAACAGCACCACGTTTTCGTACAAAAACAGCACTAAAACCATTATCATGAACTTCTTTTCACCATAAGAATGCCATGAAAATAGCCCCTCCAAAACAGTAGCCTAAAACAACGCCATATCACCTCCAAAACTGCACCATTTTACCTCCAAAACAGTCACCATGCACCACCTAAAACTCACATATTTAAGCTTTGCATTGCCATGAATTCATTCATTCACATTCCATTTTTGCATGCATGATCCCGCTAAAACTAAAGTGTCAATTCCACGTTGCATATAACTGTTGCATGTTATTTTTCAACACCGAATTTGATATATACCCCAATTCCCAAAGCCTAGGCTTTAAACCTGGCATTGTATCTCAAAGCCTAAGCTTTAAACCTGGCACTGTATCTCAAAGCCCAGGCTTTAAACTTGACACTATTTCTCAAAGCCCAGGCTTTAAACCTGGCACTGTATCTCAAAGCCCAGGCTTTAAACCCCGACACTGTATCTCAAAGCCCAGACTTTAAACCTAGCACTGCAAGCTTTAAACCTGGCACTGTTTCTCAAAGTACAGGCTTTAAACCTGACACTTTTTCTCAAAGCCCATGCTTTAAACCTGGCATTGTTACTCAAAGCCCAGGCTTTAAACCTGGCACCTTACCCAAAGCCCAGGCTTTAAACCTGGCACTGTTATCCAAAGCCCAGGCTTTAAATCTGGCACCGGTGTCATTCACTTACCTTATTTTCAAACATAAGCTTTCAAAAATTTCAAAAAAAAAATATCAAGACAACCAACAATCTTATCAACAAAGAACTACATAACCCTGATTCTCCATGCCTGATGGAGATACGTAGGAGCAAGGTCAAACCTTGTCGGGCTCCCTAAAACCAAAAAAATATTTTTGTTTGTTTTATCTTAATCTCTTTCTTGGGAAAATAAATGTTTTAAAAAATCACACTCAGATTATTTATTTAATTAAAGGTACCGTCTTAGGACGGACGTTGTGGGGGTGCTAACACCTTCTCCATACGTAACCGACTCCCGGACTCGAAATCCGTTTTCGCAAACTTGCCTTATCTTGTTTTTCGTTTTCCATAGTTTTTCCTAATAAACTATGGTGGCGACTCCACTATTTTGAAAATAAAATTATTTTTGTTCATCGTCCTCGTCATGACCCCGGTTGCGACAGATGGTGACTCCATTGGGACCATTTGAGAGTCAGGCCAATTTGATTAAATAAGTAAAAATGAGTGTGATTCTTTTTTAAGGTTTATCTTTCCCTTGTTTTTGTATATATGATTGTTTATTTATTGTTGTTGGAATAATTGAACCCTAGGGTAGATGACATGCTATATCTGTTATATATGTTGTATATCTGTTTGGGACTTTTCTGGCTGTTTTGCAGGTGGGGGGTTGGGTGCATGATTCTCCCTTCACACACACATACTTGTTCATATCATGAGTGGGGCCCTACACCCGGGTTTGACGAATCTTAGAATTAGAAGGGCTTGTGTAGCAATGTCAATGAGGATGTACTTCCCATTCAGGCTATTGCGAGAACCCCAGCTAGAGTTTGTTCTCTTCGCTTGTATGCTTACACAAGTTAGCTACCAACTGTTATGGGCAATGCAGTGAGGGGAGCCATAGCTCTAGTGGCCTTATACCTTTAGGAATTAGGAGCTTACCTTTGTGAGTGTGCATCTAATGCCTTAGACCCCTAAGCATATTGAACCTTTTTAGGGCACAAGGGAGATATGTTGCGCGCCTCTACTCACCACCCCATTTTTTAAAAAAAAAAAGTTATAATAAAACTATTTTTATCAATTGCATTATTTTCTTCTCTCATACAAAGCATCCATTATTTTTATCATGACATATGAAGATTAGCTCAAGCTTTTGTTCATTGCATTGCATGCATGCATTTCTTTCTCTCACATAGTCTCAATTGCTTTCTTTTAAGGTCAGAAACTATAAAGTTGTGTTTTTTGTCAAAAAAAAAAAGAATGGAAATTAATGTAAGTTTCTGGAGTCAAAATGAAATATGAAGAGGATTTGAAAGCAAAACTGCCGATAAAAGCCAAAGAGAATAATCTGGTTGGAATCAGGACATTGGGGTAAAGGCTCAGGGCGGTTCAAAGAAACTCTTTCAGGAAGAAATATGGGAATTTGTTAGGTTTGCTCGACATAGAGGTGCAAATTTCCTTGATCACGGCCTTTGCACAGTATTATGACCCACCTGTCAAAGCTTTCACCTTCCAAGACTTTCAATTGGTGCCGACAATTGAGGAGTTTGAGCATATTTTAGACTTACCCTTGGAGGGGAGGTCTCCATACAATTGGGAGACGTTCATGGATGTTTTGTTCTTACGCTATATGGTATTATGTTGTTCCCTAATGTCAAAGATTTGGTCGACTATGCTGCAATCGATGTATTTATTGCCAGTAAAACTCGAGCGGAAAATCCAGTCCCAACAAACTTAGCTGACGTCTATATAGCTCTTCATCTGTGCTATGACCTGGGGAAAAGAAAGTTGATGTGTTGTCTACCTGTGTTTTATGTCTGGCTCCTATCTCGCATAGGGGAAAAAGGGATCAATGCTCCATGCCCTGTTGAAGAGGTAATGCAAATTGGGGTGAGTTTCTCTCAAGACTGACTCAAGAAAAGATAAAGTGGCATCCATCTTGGCAGCAGAAGTCGAGCGTCATATATTATTGTGGGAACTATCCCAACGTGCCACTCATAGGCACTAAAGGTTGTGTTAACTACAATCCGATTTTTGCCCAAAGATAGTTTGGGTACCCTATAAGAGGTTCGCCGACAGCCGCTTCGCTCACTACTTTGTTGGCTTACTATGGGGAAGGAGATGCTACTGAACTCTCCGACATATTAGGAGCACATGGAAAAGGGTGATCCGTATGAAAAAGGAATCGAGAGCATGAGGGATAGATAGAGAAATTCCTTATCATCAATGGGTCATGGAGAGATTTAATCAAGTCAAGCTGCCTTTCCGAAGAATCCCCACTCAGTCGAGAAATGAAGAACAAAACCAAGATATAGAGTCAGGGGAAGTAAAGAAGCTGAAGGAGAAAGTTGTAAAACTGAAAGAGAAGAATGTCAAGATGGCTGATGACCTACTGGGCTTACAACATAGCTATGCATATCTCAACAGAGAATATGAGGAGAAGACAGAAACATGTGAAGGTTTGGTTAAGAAACAAAGAGCCGAAAGGGATTATACACATAGGATCAAACAAGATTTGTCTGGAGTAAACAAAGAGCTAACAATGAGAGTACAAGAGCGGAACACGGCCTTATTAGTGGAATGTCAGTGGAAAAATTTGTACGAAGACATTAAAAAAGACAAGCAAGAAATCGTGAAGAGATTGCAAGATCTTCAAATTCAGGTCAACGTCATGGAATATCAAGTGGAGGAGACAATGGTTATATGTGAAGAAAGGGTGAATAAGGAGCGTATGTTAGTATTAAAATTGGAAGAAAGGCACCAAGATGAAATGACTCGTGCAAGAGATTACATGGTTGAGCAGGAAAAGGATGTGGTACACTAGCAAAGGAATTTTTCCCAACTGGCTGCTCTAGCTAATGGGGCTATCGATAACATACCTAGAATGTTACATGAAGCTGACACAGTGACATTCCGTGATCCTCCACGAGAAGTTCAGATTTTTCTCGATCATTGCAAGTGGCTAGTAGAGCAAATGAAGATTTTGATTGCCCGTGTTAGGGATTGATAGCAGTTTCCTTTTGTTTTTCCGTTAAAGATGTATCAATTTGAATTCCTTAAATAAATCAGTTTCTTGAGACTCCAAATCTGTGTTAATTTCCATTTAATTACGTATCGATTACACAATTTTATAATTTCCAACTGGTTGCATTTTGTTCATATTTCAATTTTTAATTCATCTTAAATAAAATTCAGAGAAAGCAATAACGGCTAAATTCCCACGACATCCATATAGGACTCGCGCCAATCGTTAGAATATGGAAGACTGGGAGGAAACGATGAAAACAATGAAAGCTGACATCAGTGATTTGAAAGATAAAGTGAATCAGATTCATGGCCTAAAAGATCAGTTGGGTCAGATTCTCGAAACTCTAACGATCCTAAACAACAAGCGAGAAGCTACTACTAAGAACGAAGAGCCGACTTCTTCTCACATTGCGATGACACAAACCCAGTATGACGAGGTTCAAGGGATGTCTATCCCTTTTCCTCAATATGGGCTTCCGCCGGGTTACACCCCATCGTATGAAAATTATGTTGATCAGAATCAAGTTCCACCACAAATGCCATATATAACGGAAAATGTTCATGTCGTTGTTGAACAAGGGGGTAGGACAACTACTACTCAACCCAAGGTTTTAAATGTGACTTTGGGAGGTGAGTCCAAAACAGAAGTTGTAGCTCCGACTGTTGTGGTTCTTGATGTTGATAGAGCGAAAAATAAGCTAGAAGTCCTAGAGGAGAGATTGAGGGCAATAGAAGGTGGAGGTAGTTATGAGTTTAGAGATGTTGTCGGTCTATGTTTAGTACCGGATGTAGTAATTTCCCCGAAATTTAAAGTGCCAGACTTTGAGAAGTATAAGGGGACCACTTCTCCAAAAAGCCATTTGACTATGTATTGTAGGAAGATGGCAGCTCACGCGCACAATGAAAAACTTCTGCTTCATTGTTTTCAGGATAGTTTGGGGGGTGTGGCATTGAACTGGTACATGCACCTTGAACCAACTCGGATTTCATCATGGAAAGATTTGGTAGACGCTTTCTTAAAGCAGTAAAATATAATATGGACATGGCTCCGGACAGAATGCAACTACAGAATATGGCAAAGAAGAGTTCGGAAACTTTCAAAGAATATGCGCAGAGGTGGAGAGAGTTGGCCGCCCAAGTTGAACCTCTGCTATATGAGAAAGAAATGATCACCATGTTCATAGAAACATTACAAGCTCCCTTTTATGAACATGTGCTCAGAAGTGTTTCTTCCAATTTCTTCGATATTGTCACTATTGGAGAAAGAATTGAACATGGTCTCAAGAGTGGAAAGATAGCACAAGGTTCGTCTGTAACCACCAGTGCTAAGAAACCCGGGTTCAATCCCAATAAGAAGAAAGAGGGCGAGGTTCAAGTGACTTCTACTGCACCTTATTAGGGAGGATATCAGCCACAATATCTTCCTAATTATAGGCCCTCATCTGCGTATGTTGCAAACGCCATGCCAGGTTATTCTCAGAATACTCCTAGACCGCCAACTACATACAGACCTCCGTTTACCGCTAATAATGTATTTCAGCCCAATGTTGGAGGTCAGAACTTTAATCGAGCACAAAATCCAGGCTATAGACAGAAGAATAATAGTTAGGGAGGGAAAGTTGTGAATTTTACTCCTATCCCTATAACCTACACAGAGTTGTTGCCAGATTTGCTCAAGAATTCACTAGTGGTCTTATGTCCGGCAAAGGTGGTACAACCACCATATCCCAGATATTATGACCCCAACGCAAAATGTGAATATCATAGTGGGGAGATTGGTCATTCAACTGAGAACTGTTGAGCCCTCAAGTATAAAGTGCAATCTTTGATTGATTCTAAGTGGCTTACTTTCCAGGAGCAAAAGCCGAGTGTTGAGCAAAACCCACTGTCTAGACATACAAGCTTCACAGTGAATGCTATTATGGAAGAAGGAGGTCCGATTTTGGTTAGGAGTATCCATAAAATGAAGAAACCTATGAATGAAGTTTTTGAAGCAATTTGTTAGGCTGGATTATTCCAGTATGAGTACAAGTCCGAAGATGAATGTGGTTTCCATGCTTGCACCACACATTCCATTGATGAGTGTGTTGAGTTTAAAGATTTTGTGCAAGACTTGATGGACAAGCATGTTTTACAAGTTTGTCATCAAAGGAAAGAATGAGAAGTGTTCACCGGAGAAGAATGGCTTCCACAGAGGCCTAAACCATTAGTCATTCAATTTACTAAAGCAGCCGCTCTCATGCCTTCAAGGCGACAACCTCTAGTAATTCAAACACCATCAACCTTTGCATATAAGGATAATAAGGTTGTTCCTTGGAAATATGGTGTTAGTATAGTTCAAGGAGAACAAAAAGAAGAATCGATTGAGCAAGGCAGGACAACAATCGATTGGAATTGGAGGTATGACTAGGAGCGGACGTCTTTTTGCTCATCCTGACTTAAGGGGTGAAACAAGCTATGGAAAGAATAGAGAAGGAATAGCTATGGAAAAGGCAAAGTCGTATTTGAAAGGAAAGACAATGCAAGTTGATTCAGAGCCTGAAGAGAGAGAGAGTAAGGAGATTACTGATGAGGATGCGTCTAAGTTTCTGAAGTTCATCCAACAAAGTGAATACAAAGTGGTGGATCAGTTGAACCAGATGCCTGCAAGGGTGTCTTTGTTGGAATTGTTAATGCACTCGACTGCTTAATGAAGATCTTAAACAGAGCTCATGTGAAACAAGATCTCTCCTTGGATAAATTTGAAGGAATTATTAGTCACATCACTACTAATAATTACTTAACTTTTACTGAGGAAGAAATACCTTCAGAGGGCAGAGATCATAGCAAAGCTCTTCACATTTCTGTCAAGTGCATGAATCATTTTATATCACACGTGCTAGTCGATAATGGTTCCTTTCTGAACGTAATGCCGAAAACCACATTGAACAAATTGCATGGTGAAGGGATTCATCGATGTCCTAGTACCATGGTGGTGAGAGCTTTTGACGGTAGTAAAAGAGAGGTCATAGGGGAAGTGGAGCTACCAGTACAAGTTGGTCATTCTTATGCATTTTGATTGCTAAGGATATACCACGGGTTGTCTACAAGATTTTCTCGAGGTCTGAAGGATGTCGTGGGATGAAAATAAAAATTGCACAATAAATCATGTTTATGGAATCATTGAATTTATTGCTAAAAATAATAAAAAGACGCAATTTTAAAGATTGGCATAGAAAATTGATTTCCTTCATAATAACATATTGGCATGCATGTGTTGGATACCCCTTTTGAGCCTTCCATCCAAAAGAGAAAGTGATGTGCTTCAGTAACATGTTTGTTGCCCATTAAAACTAAGAGTAAACATCATATTGGGGCAATCAATCAGATTTTTCACGTGGTTATGGATTTCATGTTATTTTCACAAAAGGCATTCAAAAAAATCAAAAGAAAAAGAAATAAAAGTTCGTTAGATTGAAAACCCGCAAAGAGCAGTCTAAGCAAAAGATAGGACGATGAAAAAAGAGAGAGGAATATCAAGTATTTGTAATCGCTGGAATCTATTGCGGGAGTTAATCTCTTTCAAAATCAAGCAATCATAATTCAAAATGATATATGGCCATGTTTGTTTATCTTGAAACATCAATAAAAACTCCATTGTACCCTCTTTGGGCCTGAAAAGTAAAAATTTCTTTCAAAAATACCCTAAACAAGGATTATTAGCATGTTGGAATTCAGTTCAGGATAAGAGATCTATCAAAAAAGGGGTACATCAAAAGTTCCCAAGTCAGAAATTAAGAAAAGAAATTCAAAAGGAAAATATGTGTCATCAGTTCAAAGGATAACTCGCAAATAAAAAGGAGAAAGGTGATCTCAGCAAGAACATGGACTGCTTTGTGTAATACTTGGTTGATGATCTTTGTTATAAAAAATGATGATAACCGGTAAATAGTTTTTGAGCCTGTATATCCTTTTTCTTCAAAACCTTTTAAACCCTGACCACGTTACAAGTCATATAAAGTCCATATTGATTGAAAAGTGATTGTCGATGATTTTCCCAGAGAATAACCTTGCAACAGAGGAATGCGGTTGCCAATACAAGTCAAATTGCAAGAAAAATGCCTTTTGCAGAAAGGATGATACAAATTTGCCAGCTAAATAAGAGTGAAATAGTGTTATTAAAGCATAAATATTGGGGCAATCCTTTCTTATATGTGTCTTTTCCATATTTTTTTTTTCACCCTAGCCCGAAATATTCTTTGAAATCGGGGACACTTTCATGTGATTCAATCAGCATCAGTTCATTTTCTTAAGTATGCAGCTTTCACCACGTAAGTTGCATTACCCCGGTTTCCCACTAAATCTATTTTTACCCATCTAACCTAACAAAATTGGCTATCCCTTTGAACCTTAATTTTCCATTCTTCAAAAAAAAAA